>ENA-OFDP01000143-OFDP01000143.1-metagenomes-genome-assembly--contig:-NODE-143-length-33000-cov-5.551586_pt1 | contig 33000 bp, 34 predicted proteins | sample MGYA00153389_OFDP01 | MGnify analysis MGYA00153389
GTCGGCACCGGCCTCCAGGGCTGCGTCCATCAACTTGTCTTCGGATGTGCCAGGCGCAAAAATCATCTGGCCCACGTGGCGGAATTGAAATACCACCGAACCTTCGGTGCCCATGTTGCCGCCGTATTTGCTGAAGGCAAACCGCACTTCGGCCACGGTGCGCACCTTGTTGTCGGTCATCGTGTCCACCAAAATGGCCACGCCACCAATGCCGTAGCCCTCGTAGCGAATCTCTTCGTATTGCACGCCTTCCAGGGCTCCGGTAGCTTTGTCGATGTTGCGCTTGATGGTGTCAGCCGGCATGTTCGCCGCCTTGGCTTTGTCGACCGCCAGCCGCAGCCGGGGGTTGGCCGAAAGGTCACCACCACCGTGACGCGCTGCCACCATGATCTCGCGGATCACCCGCGTCCAGATCTTGCCGCGCTTGTCGTCCTGCCTGCCCTTGCGGTGCTGAATATTGGCCCATTTGCTGTGTCCTGCCACGAAAGCCTCTTGTGTTGGTGATCAAACAGCACTTGATTCTACTTTTGGAGCTTTTCGGACACTCGCCCCTGCGCTTCAATGGGGCCTCCTTCTCTGACACACGTGCATCACTGGGCGTCGCGCACCGTGTTCTGTAGACCTGTGGCCTGGCTGATCGCGATCTGCCAGCCTTTGCTGGTTTTGATGAAAGTTTGCGTCCAACGCACGTCAAACCACTTGCCGTCGGTGCCCCGCTTGATCGGACTGAGCGCGCGGGCAATACACACGGACTCACCAAAGCACGACAGCTTGAATTCCGGTGTCGGGGCCAGTTCTACTGTGGGGTCACCGGCCAGCACGCCGACGATGCGCGCATCCTTGTTATCCACCTTGCCGCTGGTGTGGGTATGGGTGAAGTCATCGGTGTAGAAATTGCGCAGCGCCGTTGCGTCCCGCTGCGTGCTGGCAGCCTGAAAGTCTTTGCGCAAGGTTTGGATTTCGGCCTGTAATTTGGCATCAGCCGCAGTGGCAGGGTTGATCGGGTGGGCTGTTGCGCCGGCTGCGATCACGCAAAGGGACAGCACAAGCGCACTGGTGCAAGGGCGGGAAAAAGTGGTCATACGTTTCTCAAAAAAGTGTGAAGTCACAAGGATACGGCTTGCCGACGGTTTTGGATTCGACTCGAAACCTGCGTTTAAGTTGAACATCGACAGCGTTTGTGCCATGCCTTGGTTTAATCGCAGCACACTGTCTGCTTTCTTCCGTTTTTCAAGGAACCCCCATGGCCGAACCCCTGCTGATTGCTAAAAACGCCACCACGATTTGCGAATTGCTCCCCGCCCTGGCGAACCGCCACGGACTGATCACCGGTGCAACCGGCACAGGCAAAACCGTGACCTTGCAAACCCTGGCCGAGGGCTTTTCGCGTATCGGCGTGCCGGTGTTCATGGCCGACGTGAAAGGCGATCTGACCGGTATCAGTCAGGCTGGAAAAATCAGCGACAAACTGGCTGCAGTGCTGAAAGACCGCCAGATTGAAACCCCCATTTCTCAAGCCTGCCCCTCCACGCTGTGGGACGTATTCGGCGAGCAAGGGCACCCCGTGCGGGCGACGATTTCCGACATGGGGCCACTGCTGCTGGGGCGCATGCTGAACCTGAACGAAACCCAAACCGGGGTGATGAACCTGGTTTTCAAAATTGCAGATGACAACGGCATGCTGCTGCTGGACTTGAAAGACCTTCGCGCCATGCTGCAATATGTTGGGGACAACGGTAGCGAGTTCACGACGAAGTATGGCAACGTCAGCGCCGCCAGCGTTGGCGCCATTCAGCGCGGACTGCTGCAAATTGAAAGTCAGGGCGCTAACAAGTTTTTCGGCGAGCCGATGCTGAATATCAGCGACTTCATGCAGACGGACAGCACTTGTGGAACCACCGCAAGCGGTGGGGGCATGGGCGTCATCAACATTCTGGCTGCCGACAAGCTGCTCAATTCCCCCCGTCTTTACGCCACCTTTTTGTTATGGATGCTGTCAGAACTGTTTGAGCAGCTGCCCGAGGTGGGCGATCTGGAGCAACCCAAGCTGGTGTTCTTTTTTGACGAGGCGCACTTGCTGTTCAACGAAGCGCCCAAGGTGCTGGTTGAACGTATTGAGCTGGTCGTGCGGCTGGTTCGGTCAAAAGGCGTGGGCGTGTATTTCGTGACGCAAAATCCGCTGGATATTCCTGATTCAGTCTTGGCGCAGCTTGGCAACCGGGTGCAGCACGCGCTGCGCGCTTTTACCCCGCGTGACCAGAAAGCCGTCAAGGCAACAGCACAGACGATGCGCCAAAAGCCGGGACTGGACATCGAAACGGCCATTACCGAACTGGCAGTGGGGGAAGCGCTTATCAGCCTGCTCGATTCAAAAGGCAGACCCAGCGTGACTGAGCGCGTTTACGTGTTGCCGCCGGGCAGCCAGATTGGGCCGATCACGCCAGAGCAGCGCCAGGCATTGCTGAAAAATTCACTGGTTGCTGGCGTGTATGAAAAAGCGCAAGACCGTGAATCAGCCTACGAAAAGCTGCAAGGCCGGGTGCAGGCAGGCGCTGCTGCCGCACAAACACTGCCGGGCGGGGGTGCAGCCGGCCAAACCGATTCGGGCGGCATTATGGGTGGGCTCAAAGACGTGTTGTTTGGCACGACAGGCCCGCGCGGCGGTGTGCACGACGGTTTGGCGCAAAGCATGGCCAAATCTGCTGTGCGCACCATGGGCTCCACCGTCGGGCGCGAAATTATTCGTGGCGTGCTTGGCAGCCTGTTTGGCGGCCGCCGACGTTAAGCAAAAAAGGATATTTAAATGTCAAACATTCACCTGATTGATCATCCGCTGGTGCAGCACAAACTCACCCTGATGCGGCGCAAGGACGCATCCACCAACACTTTCCGCACCCTGCTCAATGAGCTGAGCAGCCTGATGGCGTATGAGGTCACGCGGGACATGCCACTTCAAGACGTACAGGTTGAAACCCCGCTTGAGACGATGACTGGCAAAACCATTGATGGCAAAAAGTTGGTGTTTGTGTCGATTTTGCGAGCGGGAAATGGCATCTTAGAAGGCATGCTGAACGTAGTGCCCGGCGCGCGCGTTGGCCACGTGGGCCTTTACCGCGACCCGGCCACGCTGCAGGCGGTGGAATACTATTTCAAAATGCCGAGTGAGATGGTCGAGCGCGACATCATCGTGGTTGATCCGATGCTGGCCACCGGCAACTCCGCGATTGCCGCGATTGACCGGCTAAAAAAGCTGCAACCCAAATCCATCAAGTTTGTTTGCCTGCTAACTTGCCCCGAAGGCATCGCTGCTCTACAAAAAGCGCACCCCGACGTAGCCATCTACACCGCAGCCATAGATCGCCAGCTCAACGACCATGGCTACATTTTGCCAGGCTTGGGCGATGCGGGTGACCGCATTTTCGGGACGAAATAAGCACTGCAGCAAGTCAGGCCTGGACTGCCTGCTGATGGTTTTCAAACCCGGTTTACGCTGGTGACGAAAGAGCACTGCCAGCTGATCATTCAATTGCTATAGTTTTAATAGCTTTTTGCGCCTGTATTTGTTGGCTTTAAGTCGTTTTTTATGCCTGAAATATGTAGTTTTAAGTCATTTTCAAAGATTTTGCTTCCAGCAGTTTTACCAACGCCCACAGCACACGATTGGCTGGTGTTGCAATGCCCAGCGCTTCGCCGCGCAGCACGATAAAACCGTTTAGATAATCAATCTCGGTTGGCTTGCCGCGCGCCAGGTCTTGCGCTGTCGATGATGACTGTGTGGGCATGCTGCCTGCCAGATTGGCAACTGCCGCATGCACGTCGCCCGCCAATTGCACACCATCGGCTTTGGCTACGGCCAGGCATTCGGCCACCACATCGCGCATCACGTCCCGCACACCCACACCCGCAACAGTTCTGCCATAAGGTAATTGGGTGATGGCAGACACTGCGTTGTAGGCGCAGTTCAATACCAGCTTGGCCCACAGCGCGCCGCGCACGTTGTCTGAAACTTCAGTTGGCACGCCAGCGGCAATTAGTGCCTGCACTGCACCGGCATCAATGGCTGATGGCTCTACCACCAGATCACCTCGCCCGTGGTGTTTGACGTGGCCTGGGCCCGCCATTTCAGTCGCGACATAAACCACCGCAGCGCTCACCGTGTGCCGGGGCAGCACAGCGCGAAGGCGGTCAGCATTGTCAACCCCGTTTTGCAGACACATGACCAGCGCGTCGGCCTGCAAATAGGGCAGCATCAAGCTACCTGCGGCCTCCGTATCACTTGACTTGACACAAAAAAGAACCACATCTGCACCCAGCACAGCGCTTGCGTCGCTGCTGGCCTGCAAATGAATCTGTTCATCGAAAGTCTGGGTTTGCAGCCGCAGCCCGACGCTGGTGATAGCCTGTACATGCTGCGGCCTCGAAATCAGCACCACATCATGCCCAGCACGAGCCAGCATGCCGCCGTAGTAGCAACCCACAGCGCCCGCACCCATGACGGCAAACTTTAATTTTTGATTCATTCCACTATCTTAGATAAGTGTTGACAGCCTACTTTGCAGGCTGCATTTACACTTTCAACATGCCTTTTTTGACTGCTGCCCTGTACAAATTTGTCGAACTGCCTGACCATGCCGCGTTGCAAGCGCCGCTGCTGGCAGAGTGCGAGGCGCATGGCATCAAGGGCACGTTGCTGCTGGCGGCTGAAGGCATCAACGGCACGATAGCTGGGTTGCCGGATGGTGTGCACGCCGTGCTGGGCTACTTGCGCAATGACCCACGTTTAGCCGCGCTGGAGCACAAAGAGTCGTGGGCCAGTGCCATGCCGTTTTACCGCATGAAGGTGCGGCTGAAAAAAGAAATTGTCACCTTGGGCGTGCCGGATGTGCACCCGGCGCTGATGGCAGGCCAGTATGTCAAGCCTGATGACTGGAATGAATTGATAGCGCAGCCCGGCGTCGTACTGGTCGACACCCGCAACGACTACGAGGTGTCGATTGGCACTTTTGCGGGTGCTGTGAACCCGGCAACTGCCAGCTTTTCAGAACTGCCCGGCTGGGTTGACGCCCAAATGCAGCCGGGCGGTAAGCTTGCCGAGGTCGACGGAATCAAACCAAAAGTTGCCATGTTTTGCACCGGCGGCATCCGGTGTGAAAAGTCCACCGCATTTTTAAAGTTCAAAGGCTTTGGCGAGGTATACCACCTGCAAGGCGGCATTTTGAAATACCTGGAAACCATACCCGAGGCGCAAAGTCGCTGGCAAGGTCAATGCTTTGTGTTTGATGAACGCGTATCCGTCGGCCACGGGTTGGTGCAAGGTGATCTGGCGTTGTGCAGGTCGTGCCGTGACCCGTTGACTGAAGCCGCCAAAGCCTCTCCTTTGTTCGAACACGGCGTGAGCTGCCCCGGCTGCTACGCACGCACGACAGATGAGCAAAAAGCGGGTTACAGGCAGCGACAGAAGCAGGTTGATTTGGCTGAGGCGCGCAAGCAAAGCCATATCGGTGCTGTGCAACAAAAGTGACCACCGCCCTACCCGTTTTGTACAGCTTCAGGCGTTGCCCGTATGCGATGCGCGCACGACTGGCGCTGCAAATCAGCGGGTTGCAGTACAAATTGCGTGAAGTGTCTTTGAAAAGCAAACCACCCGAGATGCTGGCCGCGTCCCCCAAAGGCACCGTGCCCGTGCTGGTCTTACCAAGCGGTCAAGTCATCGACGAAAGCCTGGACATCATGCGCTGGGGGCTTGCGGAGAACGACCCTGATGGCTGGTTAGCGCACAAGCTGGATGACATGCTGGCCTTGATAGCGGGCAATGACGGCGAATTTAAATACGCGCTGGACCGCTTCAAATACCCGAACCACTACCCGCTGGAGTCTGGCGGTGATGTGCAGGCATTTGCGCTGGCGCAGCGCTTTGAAGCTGCGAGCTGGCTGCAAACGCTTGAATCACGTTTAAGCCAAGGCTGGTTATTCGGCCCCCAACCCAGCCTCGCAGACATGGCCACCCTGCCCTTCGTACGCCAGTTTGCGCACACCGATGCGGCGTGGTTTGCATCGCGCCCTTGGCCGCAGTTGCAGGCTTGGTTGGTGCGGTTTGAGGCTAGTGAGATATTCAAATTGGTGATGGCAAAGCACGAACTGTGCAAGTCGCAGATTTAGGAGCGTTGCGCATTCGGTACTTATAGACCCCTCCATCTATTGCCTCAGAGTTTGAAATGACCCGCTAATTATTCAATCTGCCTCGGATCGCGACTCGACTACTTTGGCTGCATTCCAGATTTCTTCGTAGATTCTTAACTTTTGCGCGGTGATATCTGCAGGCAGAGGCGCCAGGTACGTCGGCCTCATAGTAGCTGCGTCCTTTATCGACGCGCCCAGCACCCAGCACTGCGCTCCATCCACAAAGATGACTCGATCATGGATGGCACTACTCTTTCGCAACTCAATTTTGCAGGTATTTTGGAGGGCAAACCTGTCTGCAGCAACAAGAATGTTCTCAGCGTTTTTTGTTAGAAGCAAACGAACGTGTTTCGCACGGGATAACGTACTTAGATACCCATCAAAGATGTCAGCATCCATGTATGGATCCACTACAAAAAGGCTAACTTCGGCCGTTCCAACTAGTGCCCGGAGAGCCTTGAAGAAGTCGTAGGCAGCGCCAGGCCCGAAAGCTTGGCCTGACGCGCGGGGTAACGCATCTTCGATCGATGCAATCGCTTGGTAAATTTTAGTAAGCACTATTCCGTGATTTGCAGCGCGATTGAAGTTGCCCGTCATGCCGTTCACTGCTAACCCAAACGAAAACGATTGCGCTGTGTCCCATGCGGAAACTAACGCAGATGCCCGGCCAAGCCAAACAAACTGCTCTTGGCCGTAAGCCCCTTTTCCTTTAAGCGGCGGCATAGCACTCACAAGCGCGCGAAGTTTTTCAAGGAGGATAAGTGAGTCCATTAGGAAGCAGTCTAATGTCGAATTCAAGCAGCAACGTGCTCGGATGTTGCCGGCCTTGAACGACCCGTTAAATTTCGATCAATCGCCATACGAAGCGCTGCGGTAATCCGCGACCGCTGGCCCGTGCCGGTGTGACTTGGAGAACTCCGATATATCAGTACAAAGTCGGACCGAGGTCAGTAATCGAGCCGGCGCTGCCTGTAGCCCAAGCCCACGTTTAAGTACAGGCGCACCCAGCATTTCTTCAAGTCCATGCCGGGTTATCAGGGTTATTCACCTAAGCCGAAATTTTCTTTGGTAACTTGGCGGTAAAAGCAAGCTTCATGTTTTTCTGACCTTCGTATTGAAATGATCTTGAATTGAATCTAGTCAAACGTACTTCTAAAACTCACACCAAACTAAGCCGTTCAGCCATGCGCGTCTGCCAACCAGGCCCGGTTTGCTTCCAGCGGTCGATGACATCGGCAGGCAAGCGGATAGACAGCAGCTTGCGCGGATTGGTTGAGATGGGGCGCCTACCCCGGTTGACGGTGGCACGGGCCAGCATGGCTTCATCCAGCTCGGGCAGCTCTTCGTATTCGGCAGCCTTGATTACATGAGCGTCTACGCGCTCCATGTCAGTCGTCAAGGAGCGGGGAAATGCGGAGTTTTTCGCGGTCATTTGCTTTCCTCATACTGAATATGTGGCGATCCGCACCACGCGGTGTGTATCCAACAACGAAAATTCGCTCAGCCAAGAGACCGAAACAGATGATTCGCTGCTGGCGTACTCTTTGCGAATATCTTCGACCTCTACAGTGACGCCTTGAAAAACGATCACGGCATCCAAGAAATCCAAGCCTCGTTCCAATAAAGCTTTTTGCCGCTTCGTTGGATCGAAGGTAATTTGCATGCTGGTTATTGTGTGTACAAAAACCAAGGCCATGCTGAAAATTTTTTTGGTCAAAATTCAGACTGCCAATGCCTGCAGTGGGCGCGTGGCGCGGAAGCTGACTTTAGTCTTCAAAATTTTCTAAGACTGACAACTTGCCTTCAATTACACGGGTGGCTTGCAGTCAAATAACTATTAATTCAGGAGCTGCTAGCGCCCGTTTTTATTGCGCTACATGCCGATTTACATACTAGCCAGCATCAGGCGCAATCGCCTCAGCATAGTCATACAACGCCCCCAAAATCGCTTCACCACGCTCATCGGCCGTTTCTTGCAGCTCGTCAATCTGCGCAAACAGCGCGTCAACATTTCGCGCGCCGCCTTCACCTTCAAGCAAGCGCGCGGCGCGATGCGCGTTCCACCTTTCGCTATCCGCTTCGTTCAGTGTTTCAGGAAAATTGCGTGCCCGATATCTGAAAACCAGCTCAGCCAGTCGGTCGTCCTCAAAACCCACACGGCTTACCGCAAGCTCTGCGGGCGACATTTCGCGCAACTGATTCAAGCGGCGGCGGTCGGCGTTGCCTATGAAGCCGCCATACAGGTCTTCATCCACATCTGGCGTGGCAACGGGCGGGCGATTGAACAGCTCTGGCCAGATGGCGCTCATGTCTGGCAGGGTTCGGGCTTTCTCGGCATTGCCAAGAGCGGCATCAATGTCGATGTTCCACTTGGCAGCCATGTCATCGGTCAGTGTTTTGAGCTTTTTCACGACCATGGGTGACTTGTTCAAATGCACCGACTTGATCGGCAAACGCTGCATACCCTCCGGCAAATCAGATTGCTTGGTAAACAGGCGCTGGCGCAGCGTGGCGACGTCAAGCAGCGGCAGATCGGTCGGGTCATACGCCAAATCCCATGCCAGCAGCTCGTTTTTTTTGCTCGGGTGCGTAGCGAGCGGCCACATGACTGCCAGGCAACCGCGCTCGGGCGGAAACATGCCCGACACATGCAAAAACGGCTGGGCAGTTTGTGGGCTAGTGGGAAAGCCCAGCTCTGCGGCAACGCGGTCTTTTTTGTGCAGGCTCAGGCAAAACTCAAACAGCTTGGGCTGCGCGGTGCGTATCAAACGCGCCAGCGCAATTGTGGCGCGCACGTCTGACAGCGCGTCGTGCGCGGCTTCGTGCAGCAGGCCGTTGGCGCGGGCCAGGTCTTCCAGTTTAAAGCTGGGCCGTGTTGCCTCCGGGTCGTTGGGTTTGCGATCATCAGGCTTGCGCGGCCACACAATGCCTTCGGGCCGCAGCGCGTATGCCATGCGCACCACGTCTTGAATGTCCCAGCGGCCGCAGCCGTTTTGCCATTCGCGGGCATAGGGGTCGATCAAGTTGCGCCAAAACATGTAGCGGGTCACTTCGTCGTCGAAGCGAATCGAGTTGTAGCCGACGCCGATGGTGTCTGGTGCTGCCAGCAGCGCTTCGATTTGGGCGGCGAATTCATGTTCAGGCACGCCGCGCTCCAGGCAAACTTGCGGCGTGATTCCAGTGAGCAAACATGACGCAGGGTCAGGCAAATAATCATTGGCTGGCTTGCAGTACAGCATGACTGGTTCGCCAATTTCGTTCAGCTCCGAGTCGGTTCTGATACCTGCAAACTGCGACGGTCGCTCACGGCGCGGGCTCAGGCCGAAGGTTTCGTAGTCGTGCCACAAGAAGGTGTGCGGTGCCATAGGATGGGTTTTAACTGAAATTTATAGAAAAATAGGGCTTTAGCGCAATAAATACGGGCGCAAGCAGCTATTATTTTAATAGTGGCATAAAAAAAGCCGTTAGCTGGATGCTAACGGCTTTTTTTGGAGTTACAGGTGAAAGTTAACTGGTTTCAGCCGATTCAGCTTCAGGTTTGACTTTGCCTTCTTTCTTGGGCAGGGGTTGAATGTCGAGCAACACTTCGCCGTCTTCCACACCTTTTTCGTTGGTAGTGACTTTCACATCGACCGTCAAACGTCCGCCGTCCATCAAGCGGCCAAACAACAGCTCGTCGGCCAGCGCGCGGCGAATGGTGTCTTGAATCAAACGCTGCATTGGGCGGGCGCCCATGAGCGGATCAAACCCTTTTTTGCCCAGGTACTTGCGCAGCGTGTCGGTGAAGGTCACTTCCACTTTCTTTTCAGCCAACTGGGTTTCCAGCTGCAGCAAGAACTTGTCGACGACCCGCAAGATAACGGTCTCATCCAGCGCCTTGAAGCTGACGGTCGCGTCGAGGCGGTTACGGAACTCCGGCGTGAACAGGCGCTTGATGTCAGCCATCTCGTCGCCTGCTTCGCGCGGATTGGTAAAGCCAATGGTGGCTTTGTTCATCGTCTCGGCACCAGCATTGGTGGTCATAACGATGATGACGTTTCTGAAGTCTGCCTTGCGGCCGTTGTTGTCCGTCAGCGTGCCGTGGTCCATCACCTGCAGCAACACGTTAAAAATGTCCGGGTGGGCTTTTTCAATCTCATCGAGCAGCAACACACAATGCGGCTTTTTCGTCACAGCCTCAGTCAGCAAGCCGCCCTGGTCAAAGCCAACATAGCCTGGCGGCGCGCCAATCAGGCGGCTCACAGCGTGGCGCTCCATGTACTCGCTCATGTCAAAGCGAATCAGCTCAATGCCCATGATGTAGGCAAGCTGCTTGGCGGCTTCGGTCTTGCCCACACCGGTCGGGCCGCTGAACAAGAAGGAGCCAATTGGCTTGTCGTCTTTGCCCAAGCCTGAACGTGCCATTTTCACGGCGCTGGCCAGCACGTCGAGCGCTTTGTCTTGGCCAAACACCACGCTCTTCAAATCGCGCTCAAGGGTTTTAAGCTTGCCACGGTCATCGTTAGACACATTGGCGGGCGGAATACGCGCAATCTTGGCAACGATTTCCTCCACCTCGGTTTTGGTGATGATTTTCTTGCGCTTGGACGGCGGCAAAATGCGCTGGGCCGCGCCTGCTTCGTCAATCACGTCAATCGCCTTGTCTGGCAGGTGGCGGTCGTTGATGTACTTTGCGCTCAACTCTGCTGCGGCTTGCAGCGCAGCCACGGCGTACTTCACGCTGTGGTGCTCTTCAAAACGAGATTTAAGACCTTTGAGAATATCTACGGTTTCTTGTACCGTTGGCTCCACCACATCCACCTTTTGGAAGCGGCGTGACAGGGCTGCGTCTTTCTCAAAAATACCGCGGTATTCAGTGAAAGTGGTTGCGCCAATGCACTTGAGCTGACCCGAGCTGAGCGCGGGCTTCAGCAAGTTTGATGCATCCAGCGTGCCGCCAGAAGCAGCGCCCGCACCAATCAGCGTATGGATTTCGTCAATAAACAAGATGCCGTTGGGCTTGTCTTTGAGGGACTTCAAAACGCCCTTTAAGCGCTGCTCAAAGTCCCCCCGGTACTTGGTACCAGCCAGCAGTGCGCCCATGTCGAGTGAGTACACCTGCGCCTCGGCCAAAATTTCAGGGACATCTTTTTGCGTGATGCGCCAAGCCAAACCCTCGGCAATTGCAGTTTTGCCGACGCCTGCCTCACCCACCAGCAGCGGGTTATTTTTGCGGCGGCGGCACAAGATTTGAATCACCCGCTCGACCTCATAGTGCCGGCCAATCAACGGGTCAATCTTGCCGTCCTTTGCAAGCTGGTTCAAATTCTGGGTGTACTGCTCAAGCGGCGATTGCTTTTCATTTTTCTCCTGAGCGCTTTCTTCATTTTCAGCCGCGCTTTCGCCAGCCTTGGCAGGCTCGGGTGGGTCGCTCTTTTTAATTCCGTGGGCAATAAAGTTGACCACGTCGAGACGCGTCACGCCTTGCTGGTGGAGGTAGTACACCGCGTGTGAATCTTTTTCACCAAAAATGGCAACCAGCACGTTCGCGCCAGTCACTTCTTTTTTGCCATTGCCAGTGGACTGCACGTGCATGATGGCGCGTTGGATCACGCGCTGAAAACCGAGCGTGGGCTGGGTATCCACATCATCGGTGCCCGCCACCTGGGGCGTGTTGTCTTTAATGAAGTTGGAAAGTGCCTTGCGCAAATCGTCAACGTTGGCTGAACACGCTCGCAGCACTTCGGCGGCGCTCGGGTTGTCGAGCAGGGCCAGAAGCAAATGCTCAACCGTGATGAACTCGTGACGCTGCTGGCGTGCTTCGACAAACGCCATGTGCAAGCTGACTTCTAATTCTTGGGCAATCATTGGTTTTCCTTCTCGCTTTACGCTTTTAGCTTGCTACGTTAAATCTGACTAATCTTGAGACTTCTCACTTCAATATATGTCATGATATTCACAATTCAATGGGTTCGCACACACATTGCAGCGGATGTCCATGTTTGCGTGCGGCTTCGCTGACCTGGTCAACCTTGGTAGCGGCCACATCTTTAGAAAACACGCCGCACACGCCCTTACCATCAAGATGGATTTTCAACATGATCTGCGTAGCAGTTTCACGGTCCTTGTTGAAGAACTCCTGAATCACCATCACCACAAACTCCATCGGCGTGTAGTCGTCATTGAGCAAAACCACCTGAAACATTTGCGGTGGCTTCGTTTTTTGCGGTCTGCGCTCGAGCAGAACTGTACCTCCCCTGTCGTCTTCTGGAGTAATGCCAGGGGGCGGAGGAGATTGAGGGCTTTTGGGGGGTTTCGTCGCCATGAATTTCATTCTAGCCACAGCTTGGCGCCGGTGTGCGGCGTGGGGTTAGAAAAAGAAATGGTGGCGCGGGCGCGACATTCAAGCGCTCAATGAAAAAAACCGCTTCAGGCTGATCCGAAGCGGTTTTCAAGTGTGGCAAAAGCCTGCTCAATTACATGTGGTCAATCATGACTTGCCCGAACCCAGAGCAGCTTACCTGCGTTGCGCCTTCCATCAGGCGCGCAAAGTCGTACGTCACTTTCTTGGAGGCAATTGATTTTTCCATCGAGCTGATGATGAGGTCGGCCGCCTCAAACCAGCCCATATGCCGCAGCATCATTTCAGCCGATAAGATTTCTGATCCTGGGTTGACATAGTCTTTGCCAGCGTACTTTGGTGCAGTGCCGTGCGTGGCTTCAAAGCACGCTACGGTATCTGACAAGTTAGCGCCGGGCGCAATACCAATGCCACCCACCTGCGCGGCAAGCGCATCAGAAATATAGTCACCATTTAAATTAAGCGTTGCCACTACTGAATACTCAGCCGGGCGAAGCAAAATTTGCTGCAAAAACGCGTCAGCAATCACGTCTTTGATAATAATTTCTTTGCCCGTTTTTGGATTTTTGAACTTGCACCACGGACCACCGTCAATCAGTTCAGCACCGAATTCTTTTTGCGCCAGCGCGTACGCCCAGTCGCGAAAACCGCCTTCGGTGTACTTCATGATGTTGCCCTTGTGAACAATCGTCACGTTTGGCTTGTCATTGTCAACTGCGTATTGAATCGCCTTACGCATCAATCGCTCGGTGCCTTCGCTTGACACGGGCTTGATACCGATGCCCGACGTTTCAGGAAAACGAATTTTCTTGACGCCCATTTCATCTTGCAGGAACTTGATCAGCTTTTTGGCTTTGTCGCTGCCGGACTCAAATTCAATACCTGCGTAAATATCTTCCGAATTCTCACGGAAGATCACCATGTGCGTCTTTTCAGGCTCTTTGACTGGCGACGGAACGCCCTTGAAGTACTGGATAGGCCGCAGGCATACGTACAAGTCAAGCTCTTGGCGCATGGCAACGTTCAGACTGCGGATGCCGCCGCCGACTGGCGTTGTCAGCGGGCCTTTGATGGACACAACATAGTCGCGCACTGCATGCAGCGTTTCTTCTGGCAACCAAACATCAGGGCCGTAAACCTTTGTTGATTTTTCGCCCGCATACACTTCCATCCAATGGATCTTTTTCTTGCCGCCGTAAGCTTTGGCAACAGCAGCGTCCACCACTTTGAGCATCACCGGAGTTATGTCTTGACCGGTACCGTCGCCTTCAATAAAGGGAATGATCGGTTCATCAGGAACATTCAGCGAATTGTCGGCATTGACTGTGATTTTTTTGCCCTGCGCAGGCACTTTGATGTGTTTGTACATGTTGTGGAGTGTCCGATTTGTGGGTGTCGTAGATGAAAACACGAAAAATAATTTGTCCGCGTGTTTTAGGTGGAAACCCCTAAATTCTAGCTGCAAACGCGAGAGGCAGAAAAAATATCCGCGCGTGTCAACCGATTCGTTGCAGGCCTCGTTACGGTTAGGCCTCCGAAATTTTCGGGGTAATTTTCAAATAACGTTATTTCAGGAACTTCCAAATGAACAAAATCCTCGCTGCTTTGATTTCTAGCCTGTTTGCTGTTGGCGCATTCGCCGCTTCCCACGCTGGCGCTCCTATGGCGGGCGCTTCTGCTGCCAAGCCAGCAATGGCTGCTACGCCCGCAACGCCTGCTACTCCAGCTGCAAAAGCTGAAATGAAAGCTGATGCCAAGCCAGCAAAAATGACCAAAGAAGAAAAAGCTGCTGCTGCTGCTGCCAAGAAGGAAAAAGCCGCTGCTGCCAAGAAAGCAAAAGCAGAAGCCAAAGCCGCCAAGACAGCTGAAGCCAAGCCAGCTGCCAAGTAATCGGCACTTGCTCAACAAAAATGCCCGCCTTGTGCGGGCATTTTTTATGCCGGTTTGTATACGTGGTTTATGCTTTGTCCAACCGATTCAACATTCGCCGATCATCGCCATGAAACTCAAGCTAACCCGTCTCGTCCCCTATTTTTTCCTTGGCGCGCTGGCAGTAACTTCACTCGGCCTCCGAGCTCAGGATGCACCGCAAGTGAACCTGGACCGCGTCAAGCTCGCTTCGGGCATGCATCGCATTGACGCCCAGATTGCAGCGACACCCGAACAACGTCAAATCGGACTGATGTTTCGCAAAGACATGCCACAACACGAAGGTATGGTTTTCGTTTTTGACCAGCCAGGCAAACAATGTTTCTGGATGAAAAATACGCCCATCCCCTTGAGCGCTGCCTTCCTGGCTGATGATGGCACCATTGTCAACATTGAAGACATGAAGCCTTTGGCACTGGACGGCCACTGCTCCGCTCAACCCGTGCGCTATGTGCTCGAAATGAACAAAGGCTGGTTCGCAAAAAAAGGCATCAAGGCCGGTAGCAAACTTCAGGGCCCGCTGTTTCAGACTCAGAAATAACGCAAAAAAGCCGACCCACGAGTCGGCTTTTTTACGCTTGATGCAAATCAGGCGAAGTTGGCTTCAGCAAAGCTCCAGTTCACCAGACTTGCCAAAAAGGTTTCGACAAACTTGGGGCGCGCGTTGCGGTAGTCAATGTAGTAGGCATGCTCCCACACATCAACGGTCATCAGTGCTTTGTCAGCCGTTGTCAACGGCGTGCCGGCAGGGCCGGTGTTGACAATGTCAACGCTGCCGTCAGGTTTCTTCACCAGCCAAGTCCAGCCCGAGCCAAAATTGCCCACTGCAGACTTTACAAACGCTTCTTTAAAAGCTGTGTACGAGCCGAATTTAGCGTTGATAGCTGCTGCCAATGCTCCTGATGGCTCGCCGCCGCCGGCAGGCTTCATGCAGCTCCAGAAAAAGGTGTGGTTCCAGGTCTGGGCTGCGTTGTTGTAGACGCCGCCACTGGATTTTTTAATGATCTCTTCAAGAGTCATCGCTTCAAATTCGGTGCCTTTTTGCAGAGTGTTCAGGTTTACGACATAAGCGTTGTGGTGCTTGCCATGGTGGTATTCAAACGCTTCCTTGCTGTAGTTCGGGGCCAGAGCATCTATTGCATACGGCAGGGCTGGCAGGGTATGTTCCATGAATTTTTCCTTTGAGTGGGGTTGACTGAGCTGTTTTGATTCAATAAAAAGCTTAGCAGAATTATTGTAAAAACTAAATCAGACGGGGACTGCTTACGGTCAAATCGACCGCGCCATCGGTAAGGGTAGCGCGAACCGCTTGCCCGGTGCGGGTTTGCTTAACTTTGGTGATCGGATTGCCTTGCGTGTCGGCAAGCCATGCGTAGCCACGCTCCAACACCAGCTGCGGGTTGAGCAATTCGAGGCGCATCTGGGCGCTCGCCAGACGTGTTCTTTGATGCCCAATAAAGCTTGCTAGCGAAGAAGCGCCCCCCAATTTGACGGAAGCCAGCTCAGTTTGCAAGCGTGTGAGAGCAAATGACTCGGCATGTTTGAGTTTGTGAGCCTGCAGCGCCAACCTGGCTTGCTGCCGGGTAACGAAATGCGACGGTCTGCCAACGCGCGCAGCGGCTAAATCCAGGCGCTGGCTGTTGGCCTGAATTTGCCGGTCTGCGCCGTTTTGAAGTCGGTTAAACATGGACTCCAGCACGTTGAGCCAAACCTGTTGCGGCTGGGCGCACAGCTCGGCTGCAGCGGTTGGTGTGGGCGCACGCACATCGGCACAAAAATCAGCAATTGTGAAATCAGTTTCATGCCCAACTCCGCTGACAATCGGCATGGGGGACTGCACGATCATGCGCGCCAATTGCTCATCATTGAAGGCCCACAAGTCTTCCATCGCACCGCCGCCCCGCACCAGCAGCAGCACGTCGACTTCATTGCGCTGATAGGCCTTGCGGAGCGCTTGCTGCAGCTCAGCTGCTGACTGCGTACCCTGCACCGTAGACGGGTAAACGACGACAGGTATGTGTGGGACGCGCCGCTGCAGCGTTGTGATGACATCATGCAAAGCAGCCGCTCCGAGGGACGTCACCACGCCAATCGCTTTGGGCACTAACGGCAAAGGCCGCTTGCGGCCAAGGTCAAAAAGCCCTTCGGCTTCAAGCTTGACTTTGAGCTTTACAAACTGCTCAAACAGCGTGCCCTGCCCGGCTTGCTGCATCGACTCGACAACCAGCTGCAGCTCTCCTCTGGCGTGGTACACGCCAAGTCTGCCTCGCACTTCGACGCGCTGGCCGTCGCGCGGTTCGAAGTCCAGCAGGCCGGCAGAACGCCTGAACATGGCGCAGCGAATTTGCGCGTCATCGTCCTTGAGAGAGAAATAGCAATGCCCGCTAGACGCACGCGAGAACCCCGAAATTTCCCCCTGCACGGCGACCGGATTGAAGCGCGCCTCGAGCGCATCGGCTATCGCCCTGAGCAGCCCCCCAACGGGCCATATTTTTATGCCTGAAGAACGCCTGCTTTCAGCCTGCATAAGGCCAGTCAATTTGATCGACCCGCTTGCGATGCGGTGCACGTTTCACACAAATCAACGGCGAACCGTCGCTCACAATAATTGTTGGCTGCATGCGCTGAAAACCGGTCCAACTCTTTGATGTATATAAGAATTTCAGTGCTGAATTTTCCACCGTTCTATTCAAACCCAGCATGAACGGGGGTTTGAAGCTGCCCAAGCCGCAGTTTTCCACAAAGATATCCACAAGTTGTGTGGATGGTATGCGCCAAAATTGTGAAATCCATGCGTTCCTGTGGGCCATAATTCGATTCAATTTATATGTCCGGAGATATGCGTTGTTTTCAATCATACAAGCGGCTGGATGGCCGATTTGGCCTCTCATTGCCTGTTCCATCTTGGCCTTGGCACTCGTCATTGAACGCTTCAGCAGTCTTAAAACCAGCAAAGTTGCCCCGCCAACCCTATTGGATGAGGCAATCACTGTCTCCCGCAACGCAGTGCCTGCCCCAGACGTGGTAACGCAGCTTGAGCAAAACTCAGCGTTGGGCCGTGTCCTGGCCAGTGGGTTCAGGGCGCTGAACGCCAATCCGCGAATCAGCGAAAGTGATCTACGCGCAACGATAGAAGGCGCAGGCAGGCAGGCCGCACACGGCCTGGAGCGCTACCTTTCAGCACTGGCAACCATCGCATCTGCCGCACCCCTGCTGGGCCTGTTGGGCACAGTAATCGGCATGATTGAAATTTTTGGCTCCCAAGCTGGTGGCGGCGCAGTGGGCACTGGCGGTGGCAACCCCGCGCAGCTTGCGCAAGGCATTTCAATTGCGCTTTACAACACCGCTTTTGGTTTGATTGTGGCTATTCCATCGCTCATATTTTGGCGATATTTTCGTGGACGGGTAGACGAATACCTGTTGGGGATGGAACTGGCATCAGAGCGGTTTTTGCGCCACGTAAACGGCCTGCGCAAATTTTAATTCGCACGCTCACCTGCAAAGCTTTCACATGAATTTCAGAAAAAACAGCCGCGACGAACCAGAGATCAACCTGATTCCCTTCATCGACGTCTTACTGGTCGTGCTGATTTTTTTAATGCTTTCGACTACTTACAGCAAATTTACAGAGCTGCAAATCAAGCTGCCACTGGCTGATGCCGAAAAGCAGCGCGACTACCCCAAAGAAGTGATCGTCGCCGTGAGCAGCGACGGGCGGTACATGGTCAACAAAACTCCGGTGGATGGCCGCAGTCTGCAAGCCCTCGGCCAAGCCCTCGTTGAAGGTGCCAGCGCGGGCAAAGAAAGCGTCATCATCATCAGCGCGGATGCCAGCGCCACGCACCAAGCGGTGATTACCGTGATGGAAGCCGCGCGCAGAAGCGGTTTTACGCAAATAACTTTTGCCACCCAAAGCGCGGCGCAAGCCGGGCCGCGCTAGCCGAAAACATGCGACCGGCCTGCGCAGCACCGGGTTGGCGCAAAGCGGTTGAACAGGTGATCGCTTGAAATCCACCCTGCAGCAAGCCTGGCGTACCCGCGGCCTGCTGGCATACGTCTTGTGGCCAGTGGCACAGCTGTATGGGCTGCTCACCGCCACCCGGCGCTGGCTTTACGGCCGCGGCCTGCTTACCGCGCAGACTGTTGGCGTTCCCGTCATCGTGGTCGGCAATGTCACAGTAGGCGGTGGCGGTAAAACCCCGCTGGTCATGGCGCTGGTGGCGCACTTCAGGAGCCAAGGCATGCAGCCAGGCGTTGTGTCGCGCGGCTACGGGCGGCGTGGTTCTGCTTGCCAGGAAGTGCTGCGTGATACGCCTATTTTAGAATCTGGTGATGAGCCAGCGCAATTAAAACGCGCGCTAGATGCTCCTGTATTCATAGCAAATGATCGGGTTGAAGCGGCCCGTGCTTTGCTGGCTGCCTATCCGCACACAGACGTGGTTCTTTGCGATGACGGGCTGCAGCACCAGCGCTTGCAACGCACTGTCAACGTCGTGGTGTTTGATGACAGCGGGCTTGGCAACGGCTGGCTGATTCCTGCTGGGCCGCTGCGCCAGCGCTGGCCGCTGTCAAGCCAAAGTGCCGATGCATTGGTTCTACACACGGGAGGTAAACCGGCGTTTGCAGGCTTCACCTCCAAACGCCAACTTGCAGATGCGGCAATTGCTTTTGATGGCAGTGCCGTTCAACTACAAAGCCTGCTCCCCACGTCGGCCGGGCAAGGCACATTGATTGCCATGGCAGGCATCGCGCACCCCGAAGCGTTCTTTGAAATGCTGATTGCGCGGGGATTGCCGATTTTGCGAACCGTTGCCAAGGCAGACCACGCTGATTTTTCAAACCTGAAATTGCAGAGTTTAAAGATGCCCGGTGAGGCGAATATCACGGTTTTGTGCACTGAAAAGGACGCAGTCAAGCTGTTCGATTTACCCCAGGAGCCGTCGGTTCGAATACTGGCGGTGCCGCTTCTTTTTGCCCCCGAGCGAGCGTTTTTCGCGGCGCTTGACCGCGCGGTAACTTTAGACCGCAGCTAACGTACTTGCATTGCGCTTCGGTCAGTTTCACCATTACCATCTTGCTATGGACATTAAATTACTTGAACTTCTGGTTTGCCCCGTCACAAAAGGCCCGCTAACCTACAACCGTGAGACGCAAGAACTTATCTCGCGCAGCGCACGCCTGGCCTACCCTGTGCGAGACGGCATTCCTGTCATGCTTGAAGTGCAGGCGCGGGTACTGACAGACGAAGAACTTGGCCTGTAAACGGTGACGTTGTTGAGCGAGCAAATCCGCTTCACTGCGTTGATTCCGGCCCGGCTGGCCTCCACCCGTCTGCCCAACAAGCCGCTTGCCGACATCGCCGGAACACCCATGGTGGTGAGGGTTGCGCAGCAAGCACTCAAGAGCGGCGCTGAGCGTGTGATCGTTGCAACTGACAGCCCCGAAGTAATCGATGCCTGCCGCCAATTCAAGATTGATGCGCTCATGACACGACCAGACCATGTCAGCGGCAGCGACAGGCTTGCCGAAGCCTGCGCGCTGCTTGGGTTGAGCGACGACGATATTGTTGTCAATGTGCAGGGCGATGAGCCGCTGATTGATCCACTCTTGATTTCAGCGACTGCCAGATTACTGGCAAGCCGACCAGACTGCGCGATGAGCACTGCAGCGCACGCGATTGAAACGCTGGAGGAATTTGAAAATCCAAACGTCGTCAAAGTGGTGCTGGACCACATGCAAACAGCGCTGTATTTCAGCCGTTCAGCCATTCCTTTTGCGCGCGAATTTCCTTCGCGGGCCCGGTGGGCGGCTGACAGTACGCTATCAAAGCCGCTTCGGCACATTGGCATTTACGGCTACAGAACTGGTTTTTTAAAAGGCTTTCCCAAGCTGGCACTGGCGCCAATGGAGCGGCTGGAATCGCTCGAGCAGCTTCGGGCGCTATGGCACGGCTACAAGATTGCAGTGCATCTGACAAACGAGCAGCCAGGCGCTGGCGTAGACACGCTCGAGGACTTGGAGCGGGTGCGAAAATTTTTTTCCTAGCTATCAAATCAACCGCGGCACCGCCCGGTAAACCGACTTGCTGTGCGTAAGCAACATTCAAGACCTGCGTGCTATCCTTTATCAAAGTTGCGCGGAACACGTTAGACAAACAGGCAGTCACATGCCAAAGAACGTAAAAATAGAAGGCTTTACATGAGATTGATTTTGCTGGGCGCCCCAGGTGCCGGAAAAGGTACTCAGGCAACGTTTATTTGCCAAAAATTCGGTATCCCCCAGATATCGACTGGTGATATGTTGCGCGCGGCAGTTAAAGCAGGAACGCCACTGGGCATCGAGGCGAAAACCGTCATGGCTTCCGGCGCGCTGGTCAGCGACGACTTGATCATCAATCTGGTGAAAGAGCGAATTGCCCAGAGCGACTGTGCACAAGGCTTTTTATTCGACGGTTTTCCGCGCACTATTCCACAAGCCGACGCCATGAAAGCCGCCGGGGTCAAACTTGACTATGTGCTTGAAATCGACGTGCCGTTTGAAGCGATCATTGAGCGGATGAGCGGTCGGCGCTCGCACGTTGCCTCTGGCCGTACCTACCATTTGAGCTACAACCCGCCGAAAGTAGCAGGTAAGGACGACATCACCGGCGAGCCGCTGATTCAGCGGGACGACGACAAGGAAGAAACGGTACGCAAGCGTCTTGACGTGTACAGCGCGCAAACCCGGCCGCTGGTTGCCTACTACTCTGTCTGGGCGAAAACCGACCCGGAAGTGGCCCCCGCTTACCGCGCCATCAGCGGCATCGGCAGCGTCGAAGACATCACGCAACGAGCGCTCAAGGCTCTCACAGCCTGAGTTTTTCAGGCTTTGGTTGCCTTTTCCAGCTCAGGCCGGGCTTGAACGCAGCGCGTAAGTATTGCCAGCGACAAACAGATATTCAGCCCGCAGCACTGCTTCGCCTTTCTCACCGATCAAGGTAAAGCCCAGCACTGCAATGCTTGCGCCGGGTTTAATTTCGGCAACATTCCACGCCTGCATTCGGCTCAGGGGCGCCAGCTCAATCTCCCAACGCTTGTCTTGCCGCGTTGGGACCACTGCTTTGGCGAGCAGGGCTTTGCCGTCAACTGGCGCGGTTTGCGCGGGGACTGTGCGGGAGGCCAGATCAGCGGGCACTTTGAGGCCGGCCGGCAAATCGATCTCCAGTTCGGCATGTGGGTTTTGCCAAGAAGATTTGACGACCCTGCCTTCAAGATAAATCGGCCGATCCTGGTCAAAACTGCTCCAGCCATGGTGGGCCTGCGCTGGCAGATACAGACCAGCAGCGGACAACGCTGCGGAAATTTTCAGGGCATCACGTCGTTTCATTTTTTAACTCCTGAGATAATGACAAACAAGATTTAAATATAAGCAATCCAGCGGCCACAGGCTACAACTGCCAGCCAGATAGCGCTGGACAGCAGCATTTGCATACGTGCCGTTTTGTCAAGCTTCTGCAGCGAAGCGCGCCCATGAAACCATGCAGCGTTGCAACCCGCCAGCATGAGCAAAATCATCTTCAAGGTAAAAGCGCGGTTCGTCAAAAGCTCTGCTGCTTGCGACGCGAACATCAGTAAACCTGATGCAGCGGCCAGGCAAAAGCCAACGCCTGCGATTCCCAGACTCAAACTCGCCAGCGCTTTTACATCCAGCATGGCACCGCCCCCAAACACTCGCATTTCTAGCAGCACCAGATTACCCAACAGCAAAGCAATGCCGCAAATATGCAGCACCTCCAGCGCGGGGTACGCCCACACACTGGACTTGAGCGCCGCAAAAAAGTTCATGTGTTAATGCCCATCAACCGCAGCATCAGCGCAATGCGTGTCTTGACTGGACTCAGCCCATTCGATGCGGCAAAGTGATCGTCGGCACGCAGCAGCACCCGACCTTGTGTGCAGCCTGTGGCACGCACAACCTCGGCTCCCTGTGCCTGCGCTTTAAGCAGTGCCGCCTCCAGCACATGGTGCACCGTGCCATTGCCCGTACCTGCCACAACCAGACCTTGCACGCCAACAACAACCAGAGCATCAACCAGCACGCAGCTTGCGCACGGGTAGTTCATGACAATTTCGACCACGGGCCAGGTGTCCATGCGATTTAACAATGCTATGTTTTCAGTAGCTGCTTGCGCGTGTATTTGTTGGTTTACAGGCAAATTTTTCATTGTTTTTAAGCTGTTTTCTTCAATAAATCCAATTGCGCCCACATCGCCGGAGCCAAAAGCCTGGAGCTGATACGTATGAATTTTCTGCACATCTAGGGCGCTGTGTATCGTCCCCGCGCACACCACCACCACACCATGCGCACCCTCGTGGCTGGCCACGGTGACCGCGTCCAGAACGTTCTGCGGCCCATCGGGTACCAAAGCACTGGCAGGCCGCATCGCGCAGGTCAGCACCACAGGCTTTGCCGGGTTCAAAACAGACTGCAAAAAATAAGCAGTCTCTTCCAGCGTATCGGTACCGTGGGTGATCACGACTCCTCCCACATCGAGGCGGGCTAAATGATGCTGAACACGGGCGGCCAGCACGGTCCAGACGGCAAAAGACATGTCTTTGCTGTCAATGCGCGCCACCTGCTCAGTCTCAATCAGGTCGCTCAAACGAAGCACTGCGATAGTCCCCACCAAATCGGGAACGCCTACTTCACCAGCTGTGTATTCCACATTGCTCTTAGGATTACCCGATGGATTGCTTGCAATGCCCGCAATCGTGCCGCCCACACCCAAAATCACAACTTTTTTGTTCTGCATGAAAGAATTGTCGAAAAAACTTGCAATTGCCCAAAAGCTGGCTAAAAATACAGTTACTGGACATTAACACAGCCCAACCTGAATGATCAGGTAAACATTTCTACCCAGGCACTTTTACTAGAGGATCAGCAGCCATGAGCACTTTGAACCACTTCTCAAACATAGCATCCAATGTATCGCGTGACGGCCCGAAGCTGACTGCGCGCCAACAACAGATTTTCGAGCTCATCCAGCGCGCGATCGCCAGTACGGGTGCGCCACCCACCCGAGCCGAAATCGCCACCGAGCTCGGCTTTAAATCGGCGAACGCCGCTGAAGAACATCTTCAGGCACTGGCGCGCAAGGGCGCTATTGAGCTGGTCAGCGGTACGTCACGCGGCATTCGGCTACGTGGCAACGCTCTTCGTTCACTCAATAAAAGCCGCAATCTACAGTTTTCACTGCCGTTGCAAAGCCTGGCCCAACTCGTTCTGCCCTTGGTAGGGCGAGTTGCCGCTGGCTCACCCATTCTTGCGGCTGAGCATATCGAACAAACCTACAGCTTTGGCGAGGGCATGTTTGAAAAGCGGCCCGATTACCTGCTGAAGGTGCGCGGCATGAGCATGCGCGATGTCGGGATCATTGACGGGGACCTTCTGGCCGTCAAGCAAACCAAAGACGCCAAAAATGGACAAATCATCGTCGCGCGACTGGGCGACGAAGTGACTGTAAAGCGGTACCGGCGAACGCAAAGCCTGATTGAACTGCTGCCTGAAAACACAGACTTTAAGACGATTGTGGTCAAACCCGGCGAGCCATTTGAAATTGAAGGCCTGGCAGTTGGCTTGATCAGAAACACGCTATTGACTTAGCCAGAATTCTTGCCGCACAGCAGGTTGCGAGCGTTTGGTACCCCGCAGTGCGGACGAACCAACACCCTGCTGCTGCGGTTACAGGCGGCGCATCGCTACTGTTGAAATCTCGCCGACACCCGCAGCGTTACTTTATCCATTCAGGAGTCAGATATGGGATCTTTCGTTTTTTCAGCGCCTGCCAGTCGAGCCACGGACGCATTGAATTGGCTGGCGCCAGCCCAGGCCGTATTTGCGTTTTTTGCACAGCCACAAGTCAAACCGCACGCGGTACCCAATCAACGCACTGAGTACTTGCACCAGCCTGTGCCCGCTGCCAGCAAAGCGGTTCGCCATATTGACCAGCCTGATTCGCGCTCGGAGCCATTGCCTGCACTGCGCGCATTGCATGTCCACGCCTGCAGTAGGAGCAGTCTAAAAATTCTGCGGGAGTTTGAACCTGGGAAAAGCCGATCATCCACAGGTCGCCTGGTAATCTCGGGTCGAATCGCTGACGTGTGTGAGGTTCTGGATCGCATGGCTGCGCGAAGCGGCGCAGCGCACTAGCGCAGGCTCGGCAAGCCGACCTGTATCGGCTTACCGAACCAGTAGCTCTTCAATGCTTCAGGCGCGAACTTGAGGGCACAATATCGGGATGAATATTGTGATTTTGGACGATTATCAGGATGCAGTTCGCAAGCTAGACTGCGCTGCAATACTCGACGCTTACCCAGCAAAGGTACACACCAATACCGTCAAAGGCATAGGGCAGCTCTCGGTTCGACTCAAAGACGCTGAAGTGATCGTTTTGATTCGAGAACGCACGCACATGAGCCGCCAATTAATTGAAAAGCTCCCAAAGTTGAAAATGATTGCTCAAACTGGCAGGGTCGGGGCACATGTTGACGTAGGCGCGTGTACCGAGCGCGGGGTGGTCGTCTCAGAGGGCGCAGGTTCTCCCACTGCCCCTGCAGAACTTGCCTGGTCATTGATCATGGCAGCCACCCGGAGGATTCCACATTATGTTGCGCACCTCAAACATGGCGCATGGCAACAGGCCGGTCTGAAATCAGCCGCCATGCCGCCCAACTTTGGTTTGGGAACAGTACTAAAAGGTAAAACGCTTGGGATTTGGAGCTACGGAAAAATCGGGAAGATTTTGGCAGGATACGGCAGGGCCTTCGGCATGCAGGTGCGGGTTTGGGGCCGAGAATCCTCGATGGACGAGGCACGCTCTGATGGCTTTCAAGTTGCGTCCAGCAAGGCGGAGCTCTTTGAACAAAGCGATGTCTTAACACTCCAGCTTCGCTTGCATGAAGAAACAAGGGGTATCGTGACCCTCGAGGACCTCTCGCGCATGAAGCCAACGGCCTTGCTGGTCAATACATCAAGAGCCGAACTGATTGAGCCTGATGCGTTGATAGCCGCGTTAAACCGAGGCCGGCCGGGCATGGCCGCTATTGATGTTTTTGAATCGGAACCTATTTTGCAGGGGCACGCGCTTCTTCGCCTGGAAAACTGTATTTGTACGCCGCACATCGGGTACGTCGAAAAGGACAGCTACGAGATGTATTTCGGAGCAGCTTTTGACAACGTAGTGAACTTTATAAAGGGTACGCCAACAAACATCGTCAACCCTGGCGCGCTACAGGTACGACGCTAACAGGTTTAGCCCAACTCCCGCGCCCTGAGTGATGAGCGATGAACCCACCAGTGGGATGGCCTGTCGGCAGCGTCACGCATTTGTTTGTTTGGCTGCCTGGTAGCAACCATGCACAGAGTTACAGCAACTCATGCTCAAGTAAATCAGCTTTAATCGATTTAAGAGAAGAGGTTCTACACTTTACTACCGGGGGCGGGTAGTGGGCGTTGGAGGAGTCAATTCAACGTTTTCAGGTTGGCTAAAGTCAAAGTCAATGGAGTTTTCTGAGCTTGCGAAATCTGCTTTAGTTGCGGTTCCAGGATTTGATGGAACCGCTTCCCCGTCGCCTCTTAAACTGGCTTGCGGTTGCATATTGGTAAGTGCGACTCTGGCGGACTCAAGTTTTTCCAAGCTGTATAGGTCCACGTCCACCTCCGATTGTCCATCTGTTACCTTGATGTTAGGGGTTGCCGCCAAAGGAACCACCGCCGTAGCCGGGAAATGTGACGAGCGTTTTTGCTGCACAGCGGCTTTAGGCTGCGCGCCACTAACAATTTCTGACTGCCTGTTTCTATCGGTCCGCGGCGGTACCGCCGGCAAAGTGGGTCCCTTACCGATGCTCTGGGCGTGCAGGATGTCCTTGATCATTGCGTAGAGCAGGAGCAGTTCTTGGTAGGCTTCAAGATCAAAGGTGGGCGTTTGGGAGTCAGGCCCCCGAAACATCGACTCTTCAATCACCGTCAGTACTTTGGCTGACGGCCACAACGCGACGATTCTCGATATCGCCAACGGATAACCCTGAAGCCCCTCACCAGTAGCTGCCTCCCCGTAATGATCAAACTCCGGCATCTCCGCGTTAAATTTAGCGTTGAATTCTTGTCGGAATGCCTCAAACTCCAATCGCTCGTCGAGTTGGTGATAGAGTTTTAAAAGGTCGAGGTACACCAGTGCACTGGTTTGTTCTGATTCTTCAATGTGTAAGCGCAGCACCTCAACAGCTTGGTCTTTTTGACCTAAAGAGACAAAAAAATCAGCTTGTTGCTGGACATCAAAAAGTTCTTCGGCTTTAACAGCTCGTCCAGACAGCGCCATGCTCTGAGCAAAGTCCGCCCTCAAATTTGCAGTGGCCTCATCGTTGGACTTATCCCTGCCAGTCCCACTGGCACCAGAACTTGAACCCAAAAGTGATGACTCTTCCTGGCCAACGCCTACCCGATTTTTGGCAGGCTTGCCTGACGCGTCGCTGAGATCAAGATCAAGATCAAGGTAACCCGCTGAGGAAGTCAAGTAACCATTGCTGCTCGAAGGCGCGTCGCTTCCCAACCCGGAAGCACCGCGCGATAGAGCTGACTTCCCATCGTTACCGCTGTCGGCCCAGCCAACCTGCTCGCCAGAGCCTTTTCGCCACCACGGTTGTGAATACGCGTCGTTATTTCCTCCGGCCGTGCGCTTTCGAAACATTACCGCCAAACCCAGTGCGGCTAAAAACAAAAGAAGGCTCAGCCCGTACATCAGAGGATTGGCGTATTTTTCAGTTTGTGCTTGCTTGATATCCCCGCCGAGGGCCTGCATGTCGAGTTCATTTTTCTTCATCTGAACCTGTAGCCCCGAAACGGCAGACTCCAGCGATTTTAGCTTCTGTGAATCTCCCAAAATGTCTTCTGGCTGCGCTGCAATAGCGCGCCATAGCGCTGCTGCGGCAGAGCGCTGCGCTGGATCATTTGTGGGCGCGGTGCGAAGCTCCGGCGACTGCTTTAACGAGGGGTCACGCTCTGCCAGCAGTTCTATCGGCTCGAGCTTCAATCTGGCCCTTGACTTTTCAGGCGTTGTTGCTTTGGAGATTGTGGTGGTGTCCTTTTTTCCGGCTCTTTCGGGCGCAGGCTCTGCGGCAACCCCAGCAGGAATCTCAACTAGGGCGGCAGGTTGGTTAGCTGTCGCTGGGTTCCTTGCCAGCTTTGCCGCATCTGCCTGCGCTTTTTTGTCTGCGCGCTGCACGCGCCGCGCTTCACGCGCAATGGCTTGCACCGATTTCTCCGAGCTCAAAGAATCGCTTTGCGGGCTCGCGGCCGGAGCACGCATTTGCGCCGGCTCTGATGGCAGGGTGGCGCCGCCACCCGCTGCAGATTCCGATAACAAGTCAGTCAAAATTACGTACCGCTTTTCAATTTTTTGCACGCAGCCGGTGCGTAAATAAATCGAAACTACAGGCTCATCGATGGGCACTGTCGTGCGAATGCGGATTAGCGCGTCTTGTGAGCCGCCTGCGGTCTTTTCGTTACTCACCCGAACCTTTGACTTCTCAATCCGGTTGTCCGCGTAGAACACTTCTGCGTCAAGGCACCCCGCGGCTAGCTCGTCCGGGCTGTCGACCGTGGCCTGTATCCCGATGTTTAGGGGTTGTCCAATCACTGCTGCGCCCCGGTGCTTACCGAGCTGCAATGCATGGCTTGGCACAGCAGCGCCTATGCAAATGGCAAGAAGAAGCGTCCTGCCAATTACAGCAAACCCCGATTGGAAAGCGCATCCGGGGGTCGATTTGAAATGATTAAGAGTTAAAAAATTCAAAGTGCGACTGTTCAATTTTTTATGCTGCGTAATAATGCTTTTCAATGAAACCAATTTTTAAAACTGTTGGCATTGTGGGCTGCGGCGCGATGGGCAGAGGCATTGCCCAAATTGCCGCCCAGTGTGAAAGTGTAATAAAGCTTTACGATATTAACCCAGACGCAGCCGACAAAGCCAAGTTACAAATACTGGAGCAGTGGGGAAAACTTGTCACCAAAGGCCGATTGGACGCTGAAAAAGCCGCACAATTCTCCACACTGCTGTGTCCTGTTGCCTCGCTTCATGAACTCTCGGCTTGTGACCTGGTCGTTGAAGCGATTGTTGAGCGGCTGGATGCCAAACAGGATTTGCTCGCCCAGCTTGAGGCAATTGTTTCTCCAGCCAGCGTACTCGTGTCCAATACATCGTCGCTGGCGATAACCGCAATTGGGGCAAAGCTCAAGCGCCCACAACGTTTCGCCGGGTATCATTTTTTTAATCCAGTTCCTTTGATGAAGGTCGTCGAAGTGATACCCGGATTAAGAACCGACAGTTCTGTGTGCCAGCAACTGAGCGAATACGCCCGCCAAGTGGGCCACACGCCAGTTACAGCCCAAGACACTCCAGGCTTTATCGTGAACCACGCCGGGCGCGGTTACGGCACAGAGGCGTTACGCATTGTGGGCGAAGGCATTGCTGACTTCGCTACTGTTGACCGGATTCTTCGCGATCAAGCCGGCTTCAAGCTGGGGCCGTTTGAGCTGATGGACCTCACCGCACTTGATGTTTCGCACCCAGTGATGGAGTCGATTTACCACCAATATTTTGAGGAGGCCCGCTACCGTCCCAGCGTGATCACAGCACAGCGTTTGGCAGGTGGACTGCTGGGCAGAAAAACTGGCGAGGGTTTTTATAAATACACTGAAGGCGTGATGCAGACCAGCGTCGAGCCTGCGGCCCCAGACGTTGAAGAAATCCCGCCAATATGGGTTTCGCCTCGAGCTGCCCGGCGTTCAGAGCTTCTTCAATTGCTGAAAAAACTCGGCGCCAAAATAGAAACGGGGATTTCGGCATCACCGCAGGCCCTCATGCTGGTAGCACCGCTGGGCTTTGACATCACCACAGTAGCGGTCGTCGAGCGGCTCGACCCTGCGAGAACAATCGGCATTGACATGCTCATCGATGATGCCACCACCAAACGCCGCGTTCTGGCTACAAACCCTGCGACCAGAATAGATATGCGTGATGCGGCGCACGCCCTGTTCGCCCAAGACGGCAAGGCAGTCAGCGTGATTCGTGACAGCGGCGGATTTGTAACCCAACGTGTGGTCAGCACCATTGTCAACATTGCCACCGATATTTGTCAGCAGGGGATCTGCAGCCCACAAGACCTTGAGACCGCCGTCACTTTGGGACTGGGCTACCCGCAGGGGCCGCTGGCGATGGGCAATCTCTATGGTCCTACCAATATATTGGAAGTGCTTTTCAACATGCAAACCGTGTACGGTGACCAGCGGTACCGGCCCTCACCGTGGCTGCGAAGGCGCGGGGCCATTGGCTTGAGCTTGCTGCATGAGGAGAGCTGACGTGGCAAGCCAACTAAGGAGTAAAAGCCACGGCCAGACGCTGGTACTCACCATCAGCAACCCAGAGTTCAAAAATGCGCTGGGCCCAGAGATTTACTCGGCAGGTGTCGAGGCACTGAATGCCGCTGAAACCAATGCCGACATCCGCAGCGTCGTCATCACGGGAGAAGGCGGCATGTTTTGTGCTGGCGGAAATTTACGGCGGTTGCTGGCCAATCGACAGGCCCCGGAAAACGTACAAGCCGACAGCATTGAAGGCCTGCACAACTGGATCGAGGTGATCCGCACCTACTCCAAGCCAGTTGTTGCCGCAGTAGAAGGCGCAGCAGCTGGCGCGGGTTTTTCCCTTGCGTTGGCGTGTGATTTTTGCGTGGCTGCAGACAATGCGGTATTCGTGATGTCGTACAGCAAAGTCGCTTTATCCCCCGACGGCGCAGGCAGTTGGTCGCTGGCAAATGCGTTGCCAAGGGCGCTGGCCAGCGAGCTGCTGATGACGGGAGAGCGCATCACGCCGCAACGCCTGCAGCAATTCGGCTTGATCAACAGCATCGCCAAAAGCGGCGAGGCACTTCAAGATGCACTTGGTCTGGCAGACCGATTGAACGCATGTGCGCCCAACGCTCTGGCGAGTATCAAAGACCTGATCAACAGCGCGCCAAGCCATTCATTTACCCAGCACCTGGCTGACGAAAAAACGCATTTTGTTCGCAACTTGCGCCATACCAATGGCGCTGAAGGAATCAGTGCGTTCCTTGAAAAGCGCACGCCACACTATCGCTAGCAACATGCGGTGATTGAACGCACACTAATTGCGTCTCGCAAGCGACTAAACCCCCTTCAAACGCTAATTCACAGTCACTAAAAAGACAGGCCATGGACGATCCTATTCTTACCATAGACGAGCGCTCTGCGATTAACGGAGGGCGATGGTTTTCATCCCTTTCCCCCTCACTGAGGCACGATATTCTTCGATGCGCAACCGTCAAACGTTACAAAGACAGCGAGCTGATCAGCGCCCGCGGCGACGTCTCAGAGGAATGGATCTCGTGCGCCAAAGGCGCGGTTCGCGTCAGCTCGACGTCACTTTCAGGCAAACAGGTCACGCTGACGTATGCAGAGCCCGGCATCTGGATGGGCGATGTGTCGATATTCGACGGCGAGCGCCGTACGCACGATTCTTATGCTCACGGCGAAACTACGATTTTGTGTGTCGCACGCGGCGACTTGCGCAAAATTTTGAGCGTACACGTCGAGTTGTACGAAGCTTTGCTGCGGCTCCATGCACGCCGCATCCGGTTGCTGTTCGGGCTGGTCGAGGACTTGAACACCCTGCCCTTGCGTGCGCGTTTGGCCAAGCAATTGCTGCACCTGGTGCGCAGCTACGGCGTACCGAGCCTGCAAGAAATCGGCGAAATTCGCATCGGCTTGCAGCTGGCCCAGGAAGAGCTTGCGCAGCTGCTGGGTGCATCACGTCAGCGCGTCAACCAAGAACTCAAGGCAATGGAACGTGAAGACGCCATCCGCATTGAGCAAGGCGGGCTGGTGGTGCGCAACCGCGCAGCCTTGATGCGTATTTCAGAGGCTGAAGTGGAAAATAACCGATGACGAACTTTGACCATTTTGTTGGCACCCGTGCAGTCACCAGCCAACATGCATTTGATGTCGGTGCACTTAGCGCCTACCTTGCTCTTCATATGGCTGATTTCAAAGGTCCGGTTACGGTTGAAATCTTCAAAGGCGGCCAGTCCAACCCGACCTACAAACTCATTACGCCCAGCCAGTCGTATGTGATGCGGGCCAAGCCCGGCCCAGTGGCCAAGTTGCTGCCATCAGCGCACGCGGTAGAGCGAGAATTCAAAGTCATGAGCGGCCTGCAAGGCACTGACGTACCTGTTGCGAGAATGCACTGCCTGTGTGAAGATGAATCCGTCATTGGCCGCATGTTTTATGTGATGGAGTTCGTTGAAGGCCGCGTGCTATGGGACCAAGCCCTGCCCAGTATGACGAACACCCAGCGCGGTGAGATTTATGACGAGATGAACCGCGTCATCAGCGCTCTGCACAAGGTCAAGTTTGCCGAACGCGGCCTGGCCGACTACGGCAAGCCTGGTAATTATTTTGAACGCCAGATCGGCCGCTGGAGCAAGCAGTACGCCGCGTCCATCACCACGCCTATTGTCGAAATGGACAAGCTGATGGTCTGGCTACCCGCCAGCATCCCGTTAACTGCGCGTGATGATGCGATGACATCCATCGTGCATGGCGACTTTCGGCTGGATAACCTGATGTTTCACCCCACCGAGCCGCGCGTGCTGGCGGTGCTGGACTGGGAGCTGTCCACCCTCGGCCACCCTCTCGCCGACTTCAGCTACCACTGCATGGCCTGGCATATTTCGCCGGGAGCGTTTCGGGGCATTGGCGGGCTGGACATTGCTGCACTGGGCATACCGAGTGAAGCTGAGTACATCGCCAAATATTGCGAGCGCACCGGTATCACAACACCCCAAGCCCTCAAGGCCGACTGGAACTTTTACCTTGCCTACAACCTGTTCCGGCTGGCCGCGATTTTGCAGGGCATTGCAAAGCGGGTTGAAGCCGGTACGGCATCAAGCGCGCAAGCAGTCAGTTCGGCTGCGGGCGCGCCGGTGCTGGCAAAAATGGCTTGGGGCTTTGCACTCAAAAGCGGCGCTTGACGCACAGATTCAAATTTACAGGAGACAACAATGGACTTTAATTTCACCCCCAAAGTACAGCAGATGCAGGCCCGCTTGCTGGCCTTTATGGACCAGCACATTTACCCAAATGAGGGGCGCTTTTACCGCGAAATTGCTGAGAACCGCGCCAAGGGCAACGCATGGGTACCTACCGCCATCATTGAAGAACTGAAACCCAAAGCCAAAGCCGCTGGCCTGTGGAATCTGTTTTTGCCGCACTCCCCAAGAGCCCCCGAAGGCCTGAGCAACCTTGAATACGCGCCGCTGTGCGAAATCATGGGGCGTGTTCCTTTTGCAGCGGAGGTCTTCAACTGCTCTGCCCCCGACACCGGCAACATGGAAACCATTGCCCGTTACGGCTCTGAAGCCAACAAAGACCAGTGGCTTGACCCACTGCTGCGCGGCGAAATCCGCTCTGCGTTTTTAATGACCGAACCCGACGTG
>ENA-OFDP01000146-OFDP01000146.1-metagenomes-genome-assembly--contig:-NODE-146-length-32579-cov-5.900228_pt1 | contig 32579 bp, 30 predicted proteins | sample MGYA00153389_OFDP01 | MGnify analysis MGYA00153389
GCAAGACACACACCTCAATCCCGCGCTGGGCCTGCGCGCCATTCGCTGGAGCCTGGCGGACCCGCCGATGTTTTTAACCCAGTTGCGCGCTATTTTGCGGGCGGCGGCGCATGGGCAAATCAATCTGCTGGTGCCCATGCTGGCGCACGCAAGCGAAATCAAGCAAACTCTGGCACTGATTGACCGAGCACGCGGCCTGCTGAGTGCGCAAGGCATTGCCTACGGCCCGGTGCGTTTGGGCGCGATGATTGAAATTCCCGCAGCGGCTTTGACGTTGAAAATGTTTTTGAAGTATTTCGACTTCTTATCGATCGGCACCAACGATTTGATTCAGTACACGCTGGCGATTGACCGCGCCGATGAATCCGTCGCGCACCTGTACGACCCGTGCCACCCAGCGGTGCTGCGGCTGATTGCTGACACGATTGCAGAATGCAACGCGCAAGGCAAGGGCGTGAGCGTGTGCGGCGAAATGGCAGGCGATGTGGCCATGACCAAACTGCTGCTGGGTCTCGGTCTGCGCAGCTTTTCAATGCATCCGTCAAAAATTCTGGAGGTCAAGCAGCAGATACTGCGGTCAGACACGGCCAAGCTCAAATCCTGGGCTGAACTGGTGCTCAGCAGCGAAGACCCAGCTTCGTTGATTTGACCTGTAATCAATCCATAAGTTAAGTCTCTATTGAAACGATAGCTGTTTGCGCCAAATTTTAAAGCGCTGGGTGCCGATTCGACTTCAAACCGATCTGTTTTGGAGCGGATATAGCTGTCACCGGCAAAACAGGCGCTACTTGCCGCTGTCAAAACCCAAACGTTCCACTAGCTCAATCAGTTTTTGGTAACGCTTGGTAAGTTCAGTCGAAAATCTTCGCTGTAGGAATTAGATTTCAATTTCAATATTTTTGTCGACTTCGGGAACAAGCCCAAGTATGTACTCGCTTACTTGCAAGTTTACTGCTTTGAATTTTGTGACATCTTGTCGCCAATTTGACTTGTCCAAATGCAACGCTTGAAACGCATTTAGACAAGGCTCTTTCATTTGATAAAAAGTAATTACACGTTGTTTCAATTAGTGTTGCAGTGCGAACTGTTCTCGCTACGATTCGGCTGCCTGGGAGATATGTAAACTCGTTCAGGTATGTGTTTATTTTCAAAGCTTTAACTCTATTTTTTAAGGAATATTTATGAAATCATTTACCGCAGCTACCTTTTTCGCAGCGGCCATGCTGGTCACCTCCATGGCATCTGCCAAGGTCGAAATCAAAGGCAACAACGAGCAAACCACCACCATTAAAAACGGCGCAGTTGCAAATACGGCTGTTGGTATGGGCGCCAAGGCAAAAATGTCTGTTAATTCGGTTGAAGGCAACGTGAAGATCGGCGGCAACAACAAGCAGACCTTTAGCCTGACCAACGGCGCAGTGGCCAATACAGCCGTTGGCATGGGTACCAAAGCCGAAATGAATCTGGGCACGGTTTCAGGCAAATAAACCAACACCAGTAGTTGAATTGAGTGGGTGCCGCGTCAGCGCGAGCACCCCGTTTCATCCATCAAATTCGCCAAGTTATGCCCAAATTTTTCTCTCAGCATTTCAGAAATTTGCAATTGTTGTCGACAGGTGCAATAGGTATTGCGCTGCTGCTGCCAGTCCATGCCGATGAAGTCGCAACCCGCAGTGGTCTTGAACCCGCAGATCAATCCAAAGTAACCCGTGTGCTGGCCAGAGAACGTTTGCGAGCCAACTCCTCGACCAGCGCAGCAGGTAGAGGAAGCGCAGGGGCAAAGCCCGGGCAATCCAAAGATTGCACCACCAACATTGGCACCGTTGATACCAAGGAAAGCCGACCCGGCGTGCGCGGCCCACGGGAGAACATCACCGTCATCAAGGCACCGGTAGTCAACAAATGCTGAACACCATCCAAGTAAATACTGTCAAACTCCACACGGTCAAATTCAAATCTGCGGTGTTGGCCGCTGCGGTTGTTTTTTTACTGTCAGCCTGCGCGTCATCGCCACGCGACCAAAAAGACATGATCGAGCGCGCGTACCCTGAGGGCACACCAGTGGTGCAGCCGGTGCGCTCTGTCACCTCGTTCAGCGAATCACTGGCCTGCATGGACGACATGCTGGACAAGCTCGGGCGGCCCACGGTGCTGATCACCAGCAAGCAGTTTCCCGATGCATCGAACAAGTCAGGCACTGCCGTGCGCGAGCTGGTCATCACCGCGCTTTCAGAGATGTCGCGCAAGAGCAATGCCTTTCGCTTCATTGATTTTGAAGTGGACCTGACACGCCAGGACACCGTGCAGTACCTGAGCAGCCTGATGCTGGGCATGAACACGCTGGATTTGAGTCCGCCTGATATTTATGTGTCGGGCGCAGTGAGTTACATCGACCAGAACATCGTTGCCCGCAGACGCGGAATCGGCGTGTCGGCAGATGGCACGATCAAGGGCAAAGAGTTGGGTTTTGATTTGGGGTACGACAGCGACATCAACACGTCAGTGATTGCTCTTGAAATGCATCTGGGTGACATGAAAACCCGCTCACTGTTCCCGGGCATACATGCCAGCAATTCAGCCCTGGTTGCCAAAGGCGGCGGCGGTCTGGACGGCGGCGGCGTGATCATGAAGCTGGGGGTGCAGTTCAATCTAAGCCGCGACCACAGCCAGGGCACCGGCATTGCGCTGCGCACCCTCGTTGAGCTGGGCACCATAGAGCTGATCGGCAAATGGATGCAACTGCCCTACTGGCAATGCGTGCAGCTCAACCAGTCCAGTCCGGAATTTCAGCGCGAGTTGTTCAAATGGTTTTCAGCTACGTCACCAGGGCAGCAAAGCGCCTTGTTTCGTGCGGGCCTGGAGCGGGCCGGTTACTTTGCCGATTCAGCAGAACAACTTAATGACCCGGTGATTTTTAAAGAGGCGATTGCCCGGTTTCAGGCTGACCAGCAGCTGCCGCCAACCGGCATCATCAACTTTGCCGCTTATGAAAAGTTGATTGGCCGACTGGTGGCGGTCAATGCGCAGGGCCAGTTTGTAGAACGCGGCTGGTTGCGTGAGCTGCACGACATGCCGCTGGGCGGCAGCAATGGCTTGCCCGGCCCGATTGGGGTGCGGGTGCGCACGGCCAACGGCGCGACTGACTTTGCTGTTGGCCAGGCACTGGCAGTGCGCCTGAACGTGGAACGCAGCGCCTTTGTGCGCTGCTACTACCAGGACTCGGGCGGCGCAGTTTCGCAGGTGTATCCCAATCCGCTTCAGCTGGCGCCGCAGCTCCATGCAAGGCGCACCACGGTTATTCCTGAGGGTGGCGGCTTTACCCTGCGGTTTGACAAGCCGGGTTCAGAGCGCGTCAGCTGTTACGCCAGCCACGTGGATGCATTCAAGCGTTTGCCGCCCGCCATGCAAGGCGCGCCGCTGGAGCCTATCGTTGGCCTGGCTAACCTGGACGGTCTGGATGTGGCCATGCGCGCATTGGGTACAGGCCAGGTGTCATCGTCTGATTTGCGTTTGATGGTTGCGCCAGCCGCTGGTAGTGCGCGTTCGCCGCGCCTGATGCGCCCACCGCGATCTGCACCATGAACAATTTGTATACGGGCAAAGCGCGCAGCGTCGCGCTGACTGTGGCATTGCTGCTGGGGGCCAATTTCAGTGCGCAGGCGGTGATTCAAAAAACTACCCCGACCAATTCAGCGCCTGCCTCTGCTGGCAAGGTTCGCATTGAAGGTGGAGCCTCCGGCGGCGCGATGGTCGCCGGGCCTTTGCCTGGAAAACCGTTTAAAGACCGCAGCAGTGCAATCGGCGAAGTCCGTTTCCGGGAAGGCGCTGAAGCCTACCGAAGCGTGCAACGCTCACCCGACAAAGCCCTTGATGCCTATCAGGATGCCATGACCGCCTGGCGAGAAGCTGCCGCCGACAACCACGCCCGGGCGCACGGCGCTTTGGCGTGGATGCGCCTTAAAGGATTGGGCGCACCCGCTGACCGGGTCGAGGCTGAAGTACTCGCAGAGCGCGCGCTTGATTTGGGCGCGCCGCGTGCCAGCGTTCTCCTCAGCCTGGTACTGGCTGAATCTGCTGTTGATGAGTCCGCACTGGCAAGCCTTGAACAACAAGCCGAGCGCGGCGATGGTGTAGCCCTTAACGAAATGGGCGTAATCCGCGAAGGCGGGCGTTTTCAAGCGCCCGACGCCGAGGCCGCCAAGAGCTACTACCGCCGCGCCGCCGCATTGGGAATTGATGCTGGACGCCGGAATTTGCAGCGCTTGACCAGCCCCGAGCCCACACGAATCGAGGTAGCCGAGCGGCGCTCTGAGCTGCTGCGGCAATCAGCTACCAGCAATGGGCGGCGCGCAACCTATGAGCTGGGCTTGATGGCGCATCGGGGCGACGGCATGAACCCTGACTACCTGGAAGCGCTGCGTCTGTACCGGCAATCGGCTGCACGCGGAGAGCCGCGCGCGCAATCCATGCTGAGCCTGATTTTTAGCCGCACGCAAGACGGCACGCTGGACCCCGCCTGGATGCGGGAGCTGGCGCTGGTTTCACGCTACCGGCCCGATCTGGACGTGCGCGCCAGCCGGGAGCCGGTTCGGGTCGATGTGATGGAAGAATTTATTTTGAAAGGAATCAAACCATGAAATTCAGCAAAAACTGGCTGGCGGCAATGGTTGCTGCAACCACAACCATCGGTGTTGGGGCTTTTGCGCAAAGCGTCGTCGTCACGCCGCAAGGTGTGCGCGTTGAGGGTGGCGGCAGCACCGTACAAACGCAAGGCGCCAACGTTACCGTGCAAGGCGGCGGCAGCACGGTCAAGGCACAGGGGCAGGGCAGTCATCAAACCAAAACCGCTACCGTCACGCAAAGCGGCGGCAACACCGTGATTAAAAACGGAGTGGTCAGCAATACGCAAGTTGGCCCGGGCGCCAATGCCACCATGAATTTGGGCGGGCGCAGCGTTGAGCCAAACACCGTTGTTGGCGGAAGTTCGGCAGACCGCCAGCCGACTGGCCGCGCTGCCCGCGGTGCTGCAAGCAATGCGCCGTCCTATGTCAACGGCGAAATAGATGGCGTGAACTTTTCACAACTGAATCTGACTGGCGTGAGTTTTACCAATGCGAGTGCTGTGGGTGCAATTTTCGTCGGCACCAATTTGACCAACGCCAATTTCGTCAACGCCGACCTCGAGCGCGCCAACTTTCGCGGCGCAGATCTGCGCGGCGCCAACATCACCAACGCATCGCTTGAAGGCGCGCAGCTCTCAGGCGCGCGCTGGGTAGATGGCCGCGTATGCCGTGAAGGCTCGGTGGCCCGCTGTCTTTAAGTCTGCGCAGCAACAGTGCGCGGTGTGATGTGACGTGGTGCAGCTGACGAGCTGGCGGATCAAAGCTGCAGCATCAAGCGGCTTTGTGCATCAATAGTTATTTGCTATACTTATTATAGCTGCTTGCGCCCGTGTTAATCGGGCTAACGGCATAAAGTTAATAGGTATGATCAACTAGATCAGCCATAGTGTTCTACACCATGGCTGCCCTTTTCGTGATTGTTCTTTTCGTAGTGGGCCTTTTTGTGGTGGTCCTTCAACTACCCATCCAGACGCAGCCGCTGACCCGTATCAAAACAGGTGATGGGCAGTTGCCATTCACGCCAGCGTCACAAACCCTAGTTGAATTACGTTTTGGTAACGCATGAAACCCACAGGAGCACCACATGTCACAGAGCAGACACCGTTTATGTGGCCTACCTGACGCGAACGCACCCTCCGGAGGCACATCGTTTGACTCGGTGCTGACGGTCAATCTCCAGCGGCGGGGTTTGCTCAAAGGCGTTGCAGCATTGCCCGTGCTGTCGCTGGCCACACTGGCCGGGCTGACTGCTCGCGGCGGCTCTGGCGGTGCAGCGCCAGCCGCAGCGGGAATTCCGGCTGATTTGCTGGCTGTTAGTTTCAAATCACTTGGCATCACCCGGGCTGACACGGTGACGGTGGCTGAGGGCTACACGGCTTCGGCATTTTTAATGTGGGGAGACCCGGTGTCTAGCGGCCCCGCGTGGAAAGGCAGCGCCAACACCGCAGCCGAGCAAGAGCTGCAAATGGGCATGCATCACGACGGCATGTTCTTTTTTCCGTATCCGTATGGCAGCAACTCATCGACCCGTGGCCTGATTGCCGTTAACCACGAATACACCAACAACGAGTACCTGTTCGCCGATGGCAGGTTCGATGCAAAAGACCCCGAGGTATTGAGAAAATCGCTGGCCGCTTTGGGGGTATCGGTAATGGAAATCGCGTTGGAAGGCGGCAAATGGACCGTGGTGCGGCCTTCTCAATTTGGCCGCCGCATCAATGGCGCCACCATCATTGATGTATCAGGCCCTGCTGCCGGCACAGCAGCATTTGCGCGCCCGGCAGACACCACAGGCAACACCGCCGTCGGCACGCAGATCAACTGCGGTAGCGGCCCTACGCCGTGGGGCACGTACCTGACCTGCGAAGAAACCATGTCGAACCGTTATGACAGCACCCAACCCGCCACCGCGTATGGCTGGGTGGTGGAGATTGATCCGTTTGAGCCGACCAGGCGCGCCGTCAAGCGCACAGCCATGGGCCGCTTTGCACATGAAAATGCGGCGTATTCAGTGGCGGCCAATAACCGCGTGGCGTTTTACATGGGCGACGACGCACGCTTTGAATGCATTTATAAGTTTGTCACGGCAGCGCCGTTTAATCCATCCAACCGACTTGCCAATTCAGCCCTGCTGAACACCGGCACCTTGTACGTGGCCAAGTTTAATGACGATGGTTCGGGCCAATGGCTGGCCCTCCGGCAGGGCGAAGCGGGTCTGGACGCTGCCAAAGGTTTTGCCACACAGGGCGATGTGACTGTCAAGGCGCGTGAAGCAGCGCGCGCCGTCAGCGGCACGCTGATGGACCGGCCCGAGTGGTTTGCCGTTAACGCCAATGACAAATCGGTGTACGTGACCCTGACCAACAACAGCGACCGCGGCAAAGGCGTTGCGTCAGCTGCCAACCCAGGAGTCAACGCTGCCAACCCGCGCGCACCCAACATCGACGGCCACGTCATCAAGATGATTGAAAACGGCAGCGATCCGCTGGCAACCACCTTCAAGTGGGAGATCTTTTTGCTGGCGGGCGACGTGCAATTGCCCGTTGCCGAACGCAAAGGCAACCTGTCAGCGGCCACGGCGTTTTCAAGCCCCGACGGCATCAACGTTGACCCGCTGGGCAGACTGTGGGTTCAAAGTGATTACGACAGCACCGCAGCCGACATGCAGACTTTTGGCAATTGCATGATGACCTACATCCACCCCGTGACTAAAGAGGTGCGGCGCTTTCTGGTCGGACCGAACGGCAGTGAGGTTACGGGGCTGACCTGGGCACCGGATATGAAGACGCTGTTCATCAATATCCAGCACCCGGGGGAAGGCAAGCCTGGCTCCAGCACTTGGCCACACGGCAACCCGGCGCTGCCGCCACGCTCAGGCACGGTGGTGGTGCGCAAAAACGATGGCGGCGTGATAGGTTCGTGATGGGAGCCTCATCAGGCAAGAGGCGCGCGGCATTAGGTTGGCAGGCGGGTCAGCAGTGGCTGTGAAAGTGATCGTGCCAGTGACACCTAAATTGATACAAATTTCATAGCTGCTTGCGCCCGTATTTGCTGATTAAAACGCCTAAAACCTCATAATCTAGACCGAATTCGGGGCTAATTTATGCTGAAGCCGGGTCAGGAATCTATAAAGTTGGTTTTTAAGCGGCGCGCACTTTCGCCGGCAGCGGCGCACAAATCTGCACCGATGTCGAGCTGCTGTGCTTGCCCCCAGAATTCAATCGCCCAATTGCGTGCGTCTTCCTGCTGGTCAGCAAAACCTGATGGCATCATCTGCTGGCGCACGGGCGAGTCGCTGAGCATTCCCTGGTGAATGTCCGGCCGCCACATCATGGGCAGCATGTCGTAAACCGGTGCTAGGCGAATCTTGGGCGTAATCACATCGTCGACATAAAACGAGAGGTTGCCTGAATGCATGTCGGTGTTGCCGATGTAGTGGCCAAAAGCAAAGATTCGGACAATTTGCTGCAACTCGTGCGGTGTGATCATGCCCTGTTGCGCCAGAGCCTTAGCGGTGTGTACCCAGTTTTGCCAGGGGCTACTGACAAATTCATCGTGAAGTGCGGCGATGGCGACAACGTGTTGTTTGCCCCCCATCCCAATCCGGTCAAAGCGCGTTGACTCTAGATAGGTTCGCTGAGTGCTGTGCAGAACCTGCGTTGGCGCGGCACCCACGCCATGCAATGACAAGGTGCGCAAGGCCAGTTCTTCAAGCAGCAGCAAAGCACGCCAGCGGTCACCGAACGTTGTGCCGTGAGGTGGTGTGTACTTGACGATGCAATGCTGCCAGTCCTGATAATTAGAGTATTCCGACAGAAACTTTGGCTGCTCGCCCCCGGCGCTTGAGCCAGCTGGCAAGTTGTGGCTAACCTGAACCGCCCTAATGTCGTATTCCAAAAGTCGCTGTTCAATTTGCGGGCTGACTTCGTCAATCAAGCGCCCTGTTGGCGAGCCCAAATCAAATGCACCGGGTGCATTGTGGGCGTACCGGGTCACCATGTAGAGTATTTGCGTCAAGCTCCACTGCTCGGGATCCGATGGGAAATCTGGCCGTAGTCGGGCATATTGCCGCCCTAAAAACCCTTGGGGACGCAGCGATGTCAGAAACCAAGGCAACGCAGCGGACGGTCCAAAACAGTCGCCTTGAGGAATTGCGCTGACAACGTGAGCGTTGTGCAGGTGGGTTAGCAACCCCCAATTTGTCATATGACCAGCTGCATTTGTAAAAATAATGGGCTGGTCGGCAGGCAGCTCCAAAATATCTTTTTTCAGCGCATAGCGTGTGCTGCGCGCGGCACCGACCCTATGTACGCGTTGGCCCAGCTTTCCGATGGCAAGCGAAATACTGGACTGGCTTTTGCCAGTTGCCGCAGCCAGCTGCGCAGCCGAGAGCGGCTCGCCTCGCGCCAGCAATGCAGCAACGGCCTCATGGAGATCAATTTTAAGTTGATTCATTCATAGATACTTTTGCCATAAGTATCTGTCAGCAAACAATAAACTGCAATTTCTGAATAGATACATTCAAAGATTTACAATGCATTTTCAGGTTAACGCCAGCACGCCTTTGGCCTGCTCATCCGCGTGATAACTTGACCTGACCATTGCACCCACCGCTGCATGGGTAAAACCCATTTTGTAGGCCTCGGCTTCAAACATTTTGAAAGTATCGGGGTGCACATAGCGCCGTACGGGCAGGTGACTCATGCTGGGCGCCAGGTACTGGCCAATCGTCAGCATGTTGATGTCGTGCGCGCGCATGTCGCGCATGACCTGCAAAATCTCTTCGTCCGTCTCACCCAGGCCGACCATGATGCCGCTTTTGGTGGGCACGTTGGGGTGCAGAGCCTTGAATTTTTTCAGCAGGTTCAGTGAAAATTGGTAGTCGCTGCCGGGGCGCGCTTCTTTGTACAGGCGGGCCGTGGTTTCCAGGTTGTGGTTCATCACATCAGGCGGCGCGGCTTTCAAAATCTCCAATGCGCGGTCGTCGCGGCCCCGGAAGTCAGGTACCAGAATTTCAATCGTGGTTGCGGGCGAGAGTTCGCGAATTTTGCTGATGCATTCGACAAAATGGCCGCTGCCGCCATCGCGCAAATCATCGCGGTCTACGCTGGTAATCACGACGTATTTCAGTTTCAGTGCCGAAATGGTTTTGGCTAAATTCAAAGGCTCGTCTGCATCCAGCGGGTCGGGCCTGCCGTGGCCCACGTCACAAAACGGGCAGCGCCGTGTGCACTTGTCGCCCATGATCATGAAGGTGGCTGTGCCCTTGCCAAAGCACTCGCCAATGTTGGGGCAACTGGCTTCCTCGCACACGGTATTGAGCTTGTTCTCACGCAGGATTTGCTTGATTTCATAAAACCGCGTTGTGGGCGAACCGGCTTTAACGCGAATCCAGTCGGGTTTTTTCAAAAGCGGCGCTTGTTCAACCTTGACCGGAATACGCGACAACTTGGCCGCTGCCTTTTGCTTGGCCAGCGGGTTGTAGTCGGCTTGGCTCTGGACTTCCCGAACAACTGGGTTTTCGACTTCCTGTGTACTCATGGTGGTTTGACTTTACGGTGCCAGGTAGCTGACAAGCTTTTGACTGAAGACATCAGCAGCCTCTTGCCAGCCTACTGAAACCCCGATTGTACGAAGGTCAACCGTTTGCAAACCCACATAGCCGCAGGGGTTGATACGCGAGAAAGGCTCCAGGTCCATTGCCACATTGAGCGCCACGCCGTGGTAAGTGCAGTGGCGGCTGACCTTGATGCCGAGGGCGGCGATTTTGCCGAGGCCTACAAATGCGCGGTCAGCATATTCGGGGTCAGAGCCACTTCGCTGCGCTACGGGATCCGACCCCAGATACGCAGTGAGGGGAGGGGGCAATTTACTTCCTATCCCATTGGCGGGAAAGGGTTGGGGTGAGGGCTGCGGCGCCTTCAAACGAGCATGACTGAACGGGTCATCCAGCCGCACATAAATCCCTGGCGCACCGCGCACCCGGTGCCCTGTCACGCCAAAATGCATCAGCGTGCGAATCACCGCTTCTTCAACTCGGTATACATATTCTTTGACGTAATAGCCCGCCGCCTTCAAGTCAACCAGCGGGTAAGCCACCACCTGCCCCGGCCCATGAAACGTGACTTGACCACCCCGGTCGGTTTGCACCACCGGGATGTTGCCGGGGTTTAAAACATGTTCTACCTTGCCTGCCAAGCCTTGTGTATAGATCGCTAGATGCTCACATATCCATAGCTGATTGCGCCCGCATTCATTGGGATGGAGGCTGATTTCACTATCAATATGGGCTAAGGATGTGCGTCGGGATGCCGTGAATGCCTGCATGGCCGCAAAAGTGGGCAAATACTCGACCTGACCTAGCTGGCGAACCTTCATGGTTACAACACGACTTTTACCATCGGGTGCGTGCTCAGCGTGCGGTACAGCTCGTCAAGTTGCTCTCTTGACGTGGCAGTTACGGTAACGGTAACACCCAGATATTTGCCACCGCTGCTTTCCCGCAGCTCAATAGTTGATGCATCAAAGGCCGGGTCAAACTGGTAGGCAATGTGGGTAATGGCAGCTATCAGGCCGTCAACTTTCAGTCCCATGACCTTGATGGGGAACTGGGAAGGGTACTCAATCAGGGACTCTTGTTTTGGAATCTCCGGGGCAGACTTGGGCAGATCGTCGCCAGGCGTTGTCATGCGGCTTGTTCCCGCTTGGCCTGCTGGTAGGCGGCGTAAAGTTTGGCGTAAACCGGGCCAGGAAGGCCACTGCCAACTTTTTTGCCATCAAGCAGGGTTATTGGCAGCACTTCTTTGGTGGCTGACGACAACAACAATTCGTCTGCCCCAAGTACTTCTGCGCGGGTAATTGGACGAAGCTCAAACCCTATGTCGATAGTGCGGCACAACTCTTCAAACAACCTGTACCGAATACCTTCGAGCACCAGGTTATCTTTAACGTGCCCCACCAATTTGTTGTTCTTTACCAACCAGACGTTACTTGCAGCAGCTTCACTCAAATAGTCGCCTCTGAACATAACTGTCTCTATCGCGCCTACATCTGCGCTTATCTGGCGGGAAAATACTGAACCCAGCAAGCTGGTACTTTTAATGTGCGCCTTTTCCCAACGGAAATCATCGGCTGTGACACACGCAACACCTTGTTCGCGTGCCTGCTTGCTGGGCAGCTTCATGGGGTTGATCATGACAAACACCGTTGCCTTTAAACCAGGAGGCATGATGTGGTCGCGCGGGGCAACTCCGCGGCTAACCTGGATGTAAATAATCTGGTCTGCAGGGAGCTGGGCTGCCCCTTCAGTGTTAGGTTCAGAGTGATTTGTGCTGCTAGCGCCCGTAGCATTGGCGCTGGCAGCTATTAATTTATTAGCAATCAATTGCCATTGATCAGTGGTCAGAGGGTTGGAAATTCTGAGTTCGGCCAGGCTGCGATCAAGCCGCGCCATGTGATGGGAAAACCTGAACAATTTGCCCGCATAAACTGGCAACACCTCGTAAACCCCATCACCAAAAATAAAGCCGCGATCAAGAACGCTGATTTTGGCGTCTTTTAACTGCGTGTAATCACCATTTAAATAGCAAATCGTGTCCGGCAGAGTGTTGGACAGTGATTCAGTCATATTCGTTTGCCTTGTTATACGCGTTCTTTTTGTTACGATTCGTGCGATTTTTATGCCTTAGCCAGAATTGCAGCCGCCACACGATTTTGACCAAAGCATATGCTGCAATAGATCCGCCAACCGCAAACATGCCCATGCCTAACAGCGCGGGCGCACCAATGGAGCTTAAGTAGTCCACAATGCCGCCACCTTCGGTAATTTGCTTGAGGGGCAAAGGCGGCGGCGCATCAAGGACCAAACTGCCAGCCTGGTAAGCCAGATACAACCAAAAGCCAATCGTAAATGGGTTGGTAATCAGCGTCATGCCAACAGCAACAGGAATGTTGCCGCGCCACCAGACACTGTTGGCAGCGGCTACCAGTATTTGCCCAGCTGGCAGCACAAACGCCCAAAAAGTCCCGATGGCTGCGCCGCGCGCAACTGCTTCATGGTGCATTCGCCACAGTTTTGGGTCAAGTACATGGTGGGCAATCGGCTTTAACCAGGGGTGGCCTGCCAGCGCTGTCCGCGTAGGCACCGCTTTACGCAAACGATCCGCCGCCCGTTCGGGCTGGGCAGGCTTGGGTATTGGTATTGGCTTAGATCTGGGTTTGTCTGGTTGCATGGACTTTTACCGGAAAAAACGGGCAGGCCACACATGAGACTACCCAGAAAACATTATAGAAAACAGATTTTGAGTCAGCCTCCGCTCGCGAAAGGGCAGTCTTATAACTTTAGACAGACTGTTGAGCGAATCATTGGACAAATTAAAGGCGTCCAAGCCCACATGCGTTAAGCCTGGCTTCTACATCGAGATGTATTTGCATGGCTACAACTGAATTAACGGTGCCGCAGCGCCCTAAACCAATGCAGACAAGAGTGAGATTGGCTCCATCGCCGTTGCCCAAGTAGCAGTCCCACAATTAAACATCTTCGAGGTTTTAAAAGCCAGAGTTGTGTGACAGTGCCTTCATGCACAGTAACGCTATAAAAAGAGAAGCATTTAGCGCGCAATTTATTTGGATAAAAGCAGTATTTTTGCTAAGTGATCGCAGCGATTATGGGAGATTAGGCCCATATCAACGGCCACCTGCGGTGAGGTGAGATTCAACGGAGTTGTGATGCTAGCTGCCATTGTCGCAACCTTATTGCAATCGCTGAAGCTGCCAGACACAAATCTTTCTTAAGCTATGGAGATGTAAGCTGTAAGCTATAAAAACAAGAGCTGTTTGTGCGCTGCGCTTGGGCTTATGGACTCGATTTGATCTTAGGTAGACTGCAGTGGTTGGCGTCAGCGCACCAGGCGCACGGCCAAAATCGCCAGCCAGCCCAAAGTGAAGTTGACCAGCGTCATGGTGTGCATCAGGCGGGCTGCAGCAGCGGCAATTGGCCATTGTTCAGTAGCAACTGCGCGCTTGTATTTCTTGAACCCTGCAAAATAAATGTGACCAAATACCAGCATCATGACAAGTCCCAGCACCAGCATGATGTTCCAGCCAACGGGAACACCACCTTCGCCAGTTGCCAGCCGCGTGGCCCTAAATGTTGTTGTGTACAAGTGCGTGCCGGTTGCGAACAACACCACAATTGCTACCAGTACCCAAGCGTAGAAGCGCTTGAAGACCTGAGCCATCAACAGCGCCTTTGGCTGTGGCTGTAACGTGGCGATGGTCGCCGGCCTGAGTGCAAACAGCATGAAGGTCATGCCGCCAAGCCAGACGATGCCAGCTATCAAGTGAAGGAGTTTTGCGTAGTCGTACATGGAACTTAAGGCAGTCAAAAATGAGATTGTGGCTTGGACCAGTGGCAAACATCTAACTAATTGTTGAGCTCAACAAGTAATTGGGTTTTATCTTTTTGATTTTATCAACGGGTTTCTACGTATAATAAGAGGCTTTGCTGATTAAGCGAGCCAACGTCTTACAGCCCAATCGGTAATGACCAATACGCTACAGATGGCAGGTGCTGCGTGAAGGACAGATTGCAAACAGCGCATGCACAGATGTACCAGGCTGAAAGTCATGCTCAGAACGAATATGGTGACGAGGATACGGCGAAAGCCAACCCAAAACCACTGACTCGTTCTGAGGTAGACGCTTTGCGCAAAAAGCTGGGTGGCATGAGCCTTCAGGCATTTTCGGTGAAAGTTTTGGTGTGGCAAGTATTGGCAGCGGTAACAGTTTTTGTGCTGATCTGGTTGGTTTCAAGCAATTTGCTGGTTGGTTATTCAGCGTTATATGGCGCGATGTGCGTTGTGTTGCCATCTGCTCTGGTTGTCAGAGTGGTTTCAAGGCGAAGCGGAGCAGACAGGGCGCAAAGAAATTTGCTGGGGCCCGTAGGATTGTTGGTGCTGGAGACGGTCAAGGTCGGTGTCACCATCGCTCTGTTATGTGCAGCGCCATTTGTGTTGTCTTCGCCTGACTGGGTAGCAGTTGTTGCTGGTTTTGTGGTGACGTTAAAAATGTATTGGGTGGTTGCCTTTCTGGGTCTTAGGCAAGCCAAACAAATTAAAAAATGGGAATGAACGAGTGACGTATGTCTGCTGCTGAAAATACCGGAACAAATGGACCCAATGCTGGTGAATACATTCAGCATCACCTTCAGCATCTGCAAAAGAATTTCTCTTTTGAAAGCGTCAAGCAGACCAGCCTTGTTGATTTCAGTTTGTTCAACCTGGATTCGGTCTTCTATTCAGTATTGTTGGGTGTCATTGGCTGCTTTCTTTTATGGAGTGCCGCCCGTAAAGCGACGTCTGGTGTGCCAGGGCGTTTTCAAGCTGCGGTAGAAATTTTGTCCGAGATGGTGGAAAACCAGGCCAAGGGCGTCATTCGCAACGCGAACAGCCGCAAGCTTGTGTCGCCACTGGCGCTGACGGTGTTTGTATGGGTTTTTGCCATGAACGCCATGGACATGCTGCCGGTTGATTTGTTGCCTGCAGCCTGGCATGTTGCTGGCCCGGCTATGGGATTCAAGGATTACATGCGGGTTGTGCCCACTGCTGATCTGTCGACCACGCTTGGCTTGTCGATGAGCGTGTTGCTGATGAGCCTGTTTTACAGCGTCAAAATAAAAGGCATTGGCGGGTGGTCACATGAGCTGGTTGCTGCACCGTTTGGTGACCGGTTTTTTCTTTACCCTATCAATTTTTTAATGCAGATGATTGAGTTCGCTGCAAAAACTGTATCGCACGGTATGCGACTGTTTGGCAACATGTTTGCAGGTGAATTGATATTTATGCTGATCGCTTTAATGGGCGGCGCGTGGGCCTGGCAATTTAACCCTCTTGCGGGCGGGTTCTGGTTGGGTATTGGGCATGTGATTGCTGGAACGGCGTGGAGCATTTTCCACATTCTGGTGATCACGCTGCAAGCTTTCATCTTCATGATGTTGACGCTGATTTACGTGGGGCAGGCTCACGATTCACACTGATCTTTTCTTTTTTCAGTTTTTCTTTTTCTTTTTTCGTACTTTTAGGAGCAATCATGGAAAATATTCTCGGCCTGGTGGCATTGGCTTGCGGTTTGATCGTTGGCTTGGGTGCTTTGGGCGCATCAATTGGTATCGCGCTAATGGGCGGCAAGTTTCTGGAAGCCTCAGCCCGTCAGCCTGAAATGATGAATGAACTGCAGACCAAAATGTTTATCTTGGCAGGTTTAATTGACGCTGCTTTCCTGATTGGTGTTGCGATTGCCCTGCTGTTTGCATTCGCCAAGCCTTTTAGCATTTGATTTTCACCAAGCCTTCAAGCTTGAAAGGTACTGACCTGTGAACATCAATGCAACCTTGTTCCTGCAGGCCATTGTTTTTGCAATTTTGGTGTGGTTCACAATGAAATACGTGTGGCCACCCGTTACAAAAGCGCTGGACGAGCGGGCTGAAAAAATTGCCACCGGATTGGCGGCGGCTGACAAAGCCAAGTCGGAGCTATCCAACGCCAACAAGCGGGTGGAAGAAGAGCTTGCCAAGTCAAAAGGCGAGTCTGCTGTGCGGCTGGCTGATGCTGAGCGTCGTGCGCAGTCCATGATTGAGGAAGCCAAGGCCAAAGCCACAGAAGAAGGCGGCAAGATCATCGCCGCCGCCAGGGTTGAGGCCGAGCAGCAAACTGTTAAAGCCCGTGAAATGCTGCGCGAGCAGGTTGCTGCGCTGGCTGTCAAGGGTGCCGAACAAATTTTGCGCAAGGAAGTTAATGCTTCTGTGCATGCAGACTTGCTAGGCCGCCTGAAAACAGAACTTTGATTGAAAAAACAAGAGCAACCCTATGGCCGAACTAGCCACTATTGCACGTCCTTACGCTGAAGCGCTGGTTAAAGCCTCGGGCGACGATCTTTCCGCAACCTCTGTCTGGCTTGACGAGCTGGCGAACATTTCTTCAAATATTCAATTGCAGCAATACGCAAGCAACCCGAGCGTAACACCTGCGCAAACCTTTGAAGTGATTTCTGGTGTTGTCAAAACCAGCTTGCCAGCTGCCGCTCAAAACTTTCTGCGTACTGTTATCGACAATGGACGCATTAACGTTTTGCCAGAAATTGCAAACCAATTTCGGGCATTGAAAAACGTGCAAAGCGGATCATCCGATGCAGTGGTTTACAGCGCATTTGCTTTTGAGCCAAATGCCTTGGCTGATCTGTTGACTACGCTGGAAAAGCGGTTTGGCAAGAAACTCAATCTACAAGTTGAGCTACAGCCCCAACTGATAGGCGGCGTTCGCGTCGTGGTGGGCGACGAAGTGCTGGACACTTCGGTAAAAGCCCGTTTAGAGCAAATGAAAGCAGCGCTGATTTCTTGATGCTGCGCGCCGCGCTGCATCAAGGTTTTAGCCCACAAACAACGAAAGAAGGAAAGAGTCATGCAACTCAATCCCGCAGAAATTTCTGAACTGATCAAGAGCCGCATTGAGGGCCTGACCGCCGCAAGCGACATTCGCAATCAAGGCACCGTGGTGTCAGTTGCCGACGGTATCGTCCGCATTCACGGCCTGTCGGACGTCATGCAAGGCGAAATGCTCGAGTTTCCGGCAACGGCTGATGGCACGCCAACCTACGGCTTGGCGTTGAACCTTGAGCGCGACTCGGTTGGCTCCGTCATTTTGGGTGAGTACGAGCACATTGCCGAGGGCGACACCGTGAAATGCACGGGCCGTATTCTTGAGGTGCCAGTTGGGCCCGAGTTGCTTGGCCGCGTGGTCAATGCACTTGGCCAGCCGATTGACGGCAAAGGCCCGATCAACGCAAAAATAACCGACGTGATTGAAAAAGTTGCGCCGGGCGTGATTGCCCGTAAATCGGTTGACCAGCCCCTGCAAACTGGTTTGAAGTCGATTGACTCCATGGTGCCCGTCGGCCGTGGCCAGCGTGAGCTGATCATTGGCGACCGCCAAACTGGTAAAACCGCTGTCGCAATCGATGCCATCATCAACCAAAAAGGCACCGGCGTTTACTGCGTGTATGTCGCCATTGGTCAAAAAGCATCGTCCATCAAGAACGTGGTTCGCTCGCTGGAACAGGCTGGAGCGATGGAGTACACCATTGTTGTCGCCGCATCGGCTTCTGAGTCGGCTGCTATGCAGTATGTGAGCGCCTACTCGGGCTGCACGATGGGTGAGTATTTTCGCGATCGCGGTGAAGACGCACTGATCGTGTACGACGATTTGTCCAAGCAAGCGGTTGCGTACCGCCAGGTTTCGCTGTTGCTGCGTCGCCCACCAGGCCGTGAAGCCTACCCAGGTGACGTGTTTTATCTCCACAGCCGCCTGCTAGAGCGCGCAGCACGCGTGAACGAGAAATATGTTGAAGATTTCACCAAAGGCGAAGTCAAAGGTAAAACTGGATCGCTCACGGCTCTGCCGATTATTGAAACGCAAGCGGGCGACGTTTCCGCCTTTGTGCCAACCAACGTAATTTCGATTACTGACGGTCAGATTTTCCTTGAGACATCATTGTTCAATGCTGGTATTCGGCCTGCGATTAACGCTGGAATCTCGGTGTCCCGAGTCGGTGGTGCTGCCCAGACCAAGCTGATCAAAAACTTGTCAGGCGGTATTCGTACCGACTTGGCCCAGTACCGCGAATTGGCAGCATTTGCGCAGTTTGCATCCGATTTGGACGAAGCCACACGCAAGCAGCTCGACCGTGGCGCGCGCGTCACCGAGTTGCTCAAGCAGGCGCAGTATTCGCCGCTGACCATCTCAAATATGGGTGCCACTTTGTTCGCAGTGAACAAGGGCTTCATGGACGATGTTGAAGTTAAGAAAGTTTTGGCATTTGAGTCTGGCCTGCACAGCTATCTTAAGGACAAACATGCTGCGCTGATGGCTAAACTGGAAGCTGCGAAGGCCATGGATAAGGATGCGGAAGCTGAATTGTCTGGTGCCGTAACTGCCTTTAAAAAGTCGTTCGCGTAATCTGACCTAGAACCAAAGCGTTTTAGAAACCACCAGGAACAGATATGGCAGCAGGCAAGGAAATTCGGGGCAAGATCAAGTCGGTAGAAAATACCAAAAAGATAACGAAAGCCATGGAGATGGTGGCCGCATCCAAAATGCGCAAAGCGCAAGAACGAATGCGTGCCGCTCGACCTTACAGCGACAAAATTCGCAACATCACGGCCAACTTGTCAAAAGCCAACCCTGAATACACCCATGTGTTCATGCAAGTGAACGATGCCAAAGCCACCGGGTTTATTGTTGTCACGACAGACAAAGGCCTCTGCGGCGGTTTGAATACCAATGTGCTGCGGGCGGTTACGGCCAAGCTGAAAGATTTGCAGGCCGCTGGGCAAGCTTCCCAAGCGGTGGCGATTGGAAACAAGGGCTTGGGTTTTTTGAACCGCGTAGGTGTGAAGGTTGTGGCCCACGCTACCCAATTAGGTGACAAGCCGCATCTTGACAAGCTGATTGGCCCAGTCAAGGTGCTGCTCGACGCTTACGCCGAAGGCAAAGTTAAAACGGTGTATCTGTGTTACACAAAATTTGTCAATACCATGCGTCAGGAGTCGGTTATTGAGCAGTTGCTGCCTCTGACGGCTGACCGTTTGCAGGCTGACAATGACCAGCATGGCTGGGACTACATTTACGAGCCCGATGCACAAACCGTGATTGACGATTTGCTCGTGCGTTATGTTGAAGCGCTGGTTTATCAGGCAGTAGCTGAGAACATGGCCTCTGAGCAATCAGCCCGCATGGTTGCAATGAAGTCGGCAACCGACAACGCCGGCAGCGTGATTGGCGAACTTAAGCTGATTTACAACAAGACGCGGCAGGCGGCGATCACGAAAGAGCTTTCGGAAATCGTTGCTGGTGCTGCTGCGGTATAGCGCTAAAACGCATTCTGCTTACCCGAATTTAGAAATTTAAAGAACTCATCAGGACTTCATCATGGCGAATGCAAACGTTCAGGCTAAAGGCAAAATTGTTCAGTGTATTGGCGCGGTGGTTGACGTGGAATTTGCGCGCAACGAAATGCCAAAGATTTATGACGCGCTCAAGATGGACGGATCTGCTTTGACGCTTGAAGTCCAGCAGCAGCTTGGTGACGGCATTGTTCGCACCATTGCTCTGGGCAGCTCCGACGGCATGCGTCGTGGTAATGTAGTTTACAACACCGGCGCGCCCATTATGGTGCCTGTTGGCAAAGGAACTTTGGGCCGAATCATGGACGTGCTTGGAGCGCCCATCGACGAGCGCGGCCCGGTGGATCAAACCCTGACTGCTTCCATTCACCGCAAAGCCCCAGCCTATGATGAGTTGAGCCCATCGCAAGAGTTGCTGGAGACCGGTATTAAGGTGATCGACCTGGTTTGCCCGTTCGCAAAAGGCGGCAAGGTTGGCTTGTTTGGTGGCGCTGGTGTGGGCAAAACTGTCAACATGATGGAGCTGATCAACAACATTGCCAAAGCGCACTCTGGCTTGTCTGTATTTGCTGGTGTTGGTGAGCGCACCCGCGAAGGCAACGACTTTTATCACGAGATGGCCGACTCAGGCGTGGTTAACCTGGAGAAGCTTGAAGACTCCAAAGTGGCCATGGTGTACGGGCAGATGAATGAGCCGCCAGGCAACCGTTTGCGAGTCGCATTGACCGGCCTGACAATTGCCGAATCGTTTCGCGATGAAGGTCGCGACGTTCTGTTCTTCGTTGACAACATCTATCGCTACACGCTTGCCGGTACTGAAGTGTCGGCGCTGCTGGGCCGTATGCCATCGGCAGTGGGTTACCAGCCAACGCTGGCAGAGGAAATGGGTCGTTTGCAAGAGCGCATCACGTCTACAAAGGTCGGCTCGATCACATCGATTCAAGCCGTTTACGTTCCGGCCGATGACTTGACTGACCCATCTCCTGCTACAACGTTTGCTCACCTCGATTCAACCGTTGTGCTGTCCCGTGACATTGCTTCATTGGGAATTTATCCTGCGGTTGATCCACTGGACTCCACCAGCCGCCAGTTATCTCCTGCTGTTGTGGGCGAAGACCACTACAACACAGCCCGCGCCGTGCAGGGCACCCTGCAGCGCTACAAAGAGCTGCGTGACATCATTGCAATTTTGGGCATGGACGAGTTGGCACCAGAAGACAAATTGGCGGTTGCCCGCGCCCGCAAAATTCAGCGCTTTTTATCGCAACCATTTCATGTTGCCGAAGTGTTTACCGGCTCGCCAGGTAAATACGTCAGCTTGGCTGAGACCATTCGTGGCTTCAAGATGATTGTTTCCGGAGAGTGCGATCACTTGCCAGAGCAGGCGTTCTACATGGTCGGCACCATTGACGAAGCATTTGAAAAAGCGAAAAAAGTCTAACGTCAACACGTCGAAAGCCAAGTCATGCCAACCATTCGCGTCGACGTTGTCTCCGCTGAAGAGTCTATCTTTTCGGGTGATGCCAAATTTGTAGCCTTGCCAGGTGAAGCCGGTGAGCTGGGTATCTATCCGCGCCACACGCCACTGATTACCCGCATCAAGCCAGGAGCTGTGCGTATTGTCAAAGCCGACGACACGGAAGAATTTGTTTTCGTCGCTGGCGGTCTGTTGGAAGTGCAGCCGAACTCTGTGACGGTGTTGAGCGACACCGCCATTCGCGGTAAAGACCTTGACGAAGCCAAGGCAGTGGCCGCCAGGGCGGCTGCCGAAGAAGCACTAAAAAATGCGAAGGGCGATATCGACATCGCCATGGCGCAGTCGGAACTTGCCGTCATGGCAGCGCAAATTGCAGCGCTCCGAAAATACCGTCAAAAGAAGTAGAAGCAGTTGACCGACTGCTCGATTGAAGACTCAATCGCGTCGGATCAACTCAAAGTGGCTTCAAGTCGGGTTAGATGTTCCGGGCGTCGATAGCAAACCGGCACTGCGGTCCTGGGAGCCTGGGCGGCAGAAGGCGCCTAGCGAAAATTAGCCCCAGCGATGGCCAAGTTTTTGACGAATTCTCCGACGAATATCTGGATATTTGGCAAGAAATCGGCGAAAAAAAGACCGTTGTGGCCAATTTGCAGCCGACATCCCTTCTGCCGCCCATGCATGAGAATCGTTAAAAAAATCACACACTCACGTACTCTGGCTTGAAATAGTCGGGAAAGGTTGTAAGCACACGTACAATCCATTGATATTGTTATTGGCTTTGTTTGAAAGTTAACGATGCAATTTAAACGTTCCTCAGGTTCGGGTGCACGTTCGCGCAGCTCCTCGATGTAAAAACCAAAGAGTAAAAGATGGGTATCGTCGTCAATATTTCTTTGTTGGGTTTTGTCCCATTCGAAAAGACAACTTTTGAGTCGTTTTTCAAGCTGGCAGGCAGACGCGACACGGTTTACAAAATAGTCAACGCCCCCGCTGCTGCCAGAATTGTTTTAATTAATGGTGATGAACGCTCGCCGACAGATTCGGTACTGGCATCCCTCAAGCCTGATCAAAAAGTATTATTTATTGGCCGGCCAGACCCAACGGGAGCGTGGCCCTTCGCTCCCAGACCGATTCGACTCACAACGGTTCTTGGACTCCTTGACGCCATATCGATGGCGGCCGATGACGTTCCGACCAGCAACGTTGAAACGACCCTTCACATCAAGCCTGAGCCAATGCTGCCGGGCCAACCCGCGGTCGCTGCATCGGCATCTACGGCAGCGCAGCCTTCGGCAAGTTCAGCGCGCGGGCACCGTCAATATGCCAGCAGTGACTTTGATGCCTCCAACTTCATAGGGTTGGCAAAACCAGTTGCACAAGAGTCAATGTCGCAGCAGTACGACGAGATTTTGATTGTTGATGACAGCGACGTGGCGCTTAAATTCATGCAGAACCGCCTCACCCGATATGGGTTCCGAGCGCGAGCGGCTAAAAGCGGCGAAGAGGCACTCACCAGGGTTGCTGCAGAAAACTATAAATTCGTTTTCATGGATGTAATGATGGATGGGCTTGATGGCTACCAAACTTGTAGGGCCATCAAACAAAGAAAATATCCTGCGGGGAAAGCGCCCGTAGTCGTCATGCTAACAAGCCGAGGCGCAAGCATTGACAAAATTCGCGGTGGACTTGCGGGCTGCGACGCTTATTTGACCAAGCCCTTAAATGAGACTGAGCTGCTCAAAGTGCTGTCCAAATTCGACGAGCAGGTTGAACGCAGTTTCAAAGCCACCGCCGCGCGCACCACTGGTATGACCTCTCGAGGCACCCTTTGATTGCTCACTTCCTTGAATTGGTCACTGCTCTGTCTCGAACCTACACAGGTTAAGGTGACGCAAACCTTGACACACCGAAAATTTACGCATCTGGAAAACCAATGGCAAAGATCCTCATCATCGACGATTCACCTGTAGACATACAGAATTTACAGAACATCCTGGTCGACGCGGGCCACTTGGTAACGCTTGCCACGTCTGGAGAAGACGGCGTAGCAAAAGCCAAAGGCAGCCCGCCAGATGTCATCATGATGGACGTAAACATGCCAGGCCTCGATGGCTTTTCCGCTGCAAGGCAGCTAATGCAGCATGCCACTACCAAAAGTATTCCAGTCGTTTTTGTCACTGGTAAAGATCAAAAGGCCGATAGGGTATTTGCGCAAATGTTGGGGGCCAAAGGCTTTGTTACCAAGCCCTACACAGCAAGTCAGATCCTCGCGCAGATCTGAGCCGATGACTAAATCTTAGGCCGACTCTCACATGTTGAATTTTTCCGTAACCGCTGACATGGGAGAGCACAGCACCGAGTCAGCCGGCTCCACCCACTTGGCGGGGGATGCGGTTCTAAAACTTGCACAGGGTATCACCTGCGGGAAACTGAACCTTGCGTTTACCTTTGATTGGGCCCGCCAAATTGTTGACAGTTACGAGCTCGTTTCACTACCGCGAGCGCCGAGTTGGGTGCTGGGCGCTGTAAACATCAACGGTGCGATTGTTCCTGTTGTTGATCTTTCCAATTACTTTTCCGAAAGCAACCAACCGGCCCAAAATGAACGGGACCAGCGTCTGCTGGTTGGCGGTATTCAAGCCGAGGACTCTGAAGCTGCCCTTGCGGTGGTGTTCAGCCAAACACCCGTACAACTCGAATTTATGACACAACCCATCGGCCAGAAAGACACGCTTTCCCGCAGATTGCTGGAAGTCTGCCGCGGCATCGCGCAAGACGATCGCGGCAAGCAATACCTTGAGATTGACCCCGGCAGGCTGATGGACGCACTGTCGATCGAGCTCTCGGTTATTTAAACCGCCAAACCTCGAAAAGTATAAAAGCATAAAAGCGTCGGAGATAAACCTATGAATATTCGCCAAAAAATGCTGCTGGGTGCTGCAGCTTTGACCCTGATTCCCGTTGCACTGACCTCGCTACTTCTTTGGCAAGGCGCGTCCAATCTGAGCACCGCCACAGTTGGTGGCCAGGTGCGTACCCAGCTGGTTTCGCTCAGGGAGACCAAGCGGGTGCAGGTTCGCGAAGAGTTGGAAGAGCGCATCAGATCAGTTCAGGTGTTGGCGGCGCAGCGCTCAACTATCGACGCTTACAAGCAGTTCAAAACCAGTTTTTACTCGTCTGGTAACGAGCTGTCGAAAACTGTCGAAACCAACGCTGCAACAAAAAACCTGAACGAATACATTGGCCAGTATTTCAATGCCGAATACGCCAAGCGAAATCCAAATGCAGCACCATCGCTCACCGGTGCTGTAGCGGCGTTGGATGCAAATGCGATAGCGCTTCAAACGGTCTTTGCGGTGGACAATCCGAATCTTTTGGGACTTAAAGAGCAGCTCAGCGCTCCTTCGGTTGACTTTGCATACGGCCGCGCGCACTCTCAATATCACCCGGGTTTTGAACAGGCGCAAAAACTGTCCGGGTACTACGACATTTTCATGATCGATCCCGATTCCGACACGATTATTTATACTGTTTTTAAAGAGCTCGATTTCGCCACCAAATTAATTGGAAATTCAATCTCGGCGAAAACCAAACTTGCTGAGGCCTATCTCAAGGTCAAAGAGTCAAAAGCCGGGTCGGCTTACCTCAGCGACTTCGCGCCCTATCTGGCGTCTTACGATGACCAGGCGGCGTTTGTTGCAGTCCCCATTTACGAAGGCAACAAGCAGATTGGCGTGCTGGCGATGCAGTACCCGATTGAAAAGCTGACAGAGATCATGGCACCCAACAAGGCCTGGAAATCTATCGGATTGGGCGATTCAGGTGACATTTTCTTGGTCGGCAACGACTCGTTGATGCGTACGAATGCCCGCTACATTCAAGAGGACAAAGCGGGATTTATCGCGCAACTCGGCGACAAGCTCGACGCGAAGGCAAGAGGATCGGTAGACAAGAAAAATACAACCATCGGCCTGGTAAAAATTGACTCTGATGCCACGCGCTCTGCGATTGCAGGCAAAGAAGGGGTTACTGAATTTATAGACTACCGAGGTGTTGCATCAATTGGCGCATTTGCCCCGATCAGGCTATTTGGTTTGGATTGGGCAATTGTGGCAAAAATAAACCAGGAAGAAGCCAACCTGCCCATTGATGCGTTGAATCGTTCGTCGCTGCTGCGCGCACTGCTGATTGCACTGGTGGTGGCGGTCGTGGCCGGTGTGGCAGTTACCTTTTTCTTGCGCCGCTTTCTGGCTCCGATTGCCAAGTTGTCCGATACCGTCAAGCTGGTCGCTGGCGGCCAAACCGAAGCGCGATCCGAGCTGCTTGAGAAAGACGAAATTGGGGACCTTGGCCGCGCTTTTGACAATCTGCTGAATGAGCGCATTGCTGCACTGAACAAAGCCGCGCAAGAAAACGAGTCAATCAACAATTCTGCTATTGGCTTGCTACAGGGCGTGTTTCAGTTGTCCAACAGAGACCTGACCGCTCGCGCGCCCGTGACTGCAGACATCATTGGAACGGTGGCGTCATCCGTCAATCAGCTCGCAGATGAAATTGGAACGACGCTGAGAGATGTAAAGGCAGTTGCCCAGCAAGTGCGTGCCACGTCCAATTCGTTGCAGGAGCAGTCTGACTCTGTGGAGTCTGCCGCCAATCAGGAGCGTCTTTCGCTCGACTCGATGTCTGAAACACTAAGCCGCGCTACCCGGCAACTCAATGACGTTGCTCTTTTGTCCAACACTTCCAGCACCACCGCCCTTAGAACAGCCAAGGCTACACAAGCGGCTCAAACCGCTGTGGACGGCACCGTGCGAGGTATGGATGCACTGCGCGAATCCATTTCAGAAACTGAAAAGCGCTTCAAGCGTCTGGGAGAGCGCTCACAAGAAATTTCGAGCGCTGTGGCGCTTGTCAACACCATATCTGAGCGAACCCATGTGTTGTCGCTCAACGCCTCCATGCAGGCAGCAACCGCCGGCGAAGCAGGCCGAGGTTTTGCTGTGGTGGCTCAAGAAGTACAGCGCCTGTCTGACAGTTCGCGTCAGGCCACGGCACAAATTTCGCAGCTCGTCAGCAACATTCAAGCTGAAACCAACGAAACGCTTTTGACCATGAACCGCCTGATCAGCGACGTGGTGGCACAAACCGAGCTGGCGCGACTCGCAGGCCGCGAAATGACACAAACGCAGGTCGCGACCACCGAACTGGTGAACCTCGTTCAACAGATTGCAGCATTTTCAACCCAGCAAGAAGCATTGGCTTCAGCGTTGCAGCAAAACGTTTTGGACATTAATAACAGCACCACACTGACCAGCACCGCCATTGCGCAGCAGTCAGCTGCTACGCGCACGCTGGTGGGGTACGCGGGCCAACTCAACGAAGCTGTGGACCAGTTCACGCTACCAGGCTCAGCGCAGCCTGCTTGAGTTTCCCCACCAAGGATACGCACTGTGACGCTCGACGACTTGCTGGAGATGCTGCGCGGGGAGTTTGCACTCGACGTTCCCCAGGCACAAGAAACGCTGGCTGAATGGCAAAGAGCGCCGCACGCCCTGCCGGCTGGCCTGCCCGAAATGCTTTCCTTTCTCGACCGCTCAGCGGAAGTCGTCCAGGTGGTTGGGCTGCAGGGCCTGGCTGCGTTTTTGCAGCACATCGCCCAATTTGCCCGAAGGGTCAGCGACACAAGCACTGTTTTTTCGCCGCTTGGGGCAGCCGGATTTACCCAGGTTGCCAGCGTAGCCTGGTTGTCTGCATGGGTAGACAAAACCACCCAGTACCTGGCCAGACCTGCCCACCCAGAAGCAGTGGAAGCACTGGCAAAGTACCTGTACCGCTGCCCTGCCAAACTCCGTACCGATGCGTTGCTGGAGCTTGCCGAGCAGCTTGCTACTGCACCAGAATTGCCAAGCGACGATCTGGAAAACGCGCCGCTTGCGCTTGCGGTGGATGACGACGTCGCGCTGTCTACCGAAGATGTTGACAGCGACCTGCTGCAAGCCCTGTTGCAAGACGCACCCCTTCAGCTCGAGGAGCTGGAAACAACTTTGCAGCGCTGGTCGAACGGGCAAGCCAGCGAGAGGCAAATGCTCGAGGCGCAGCGCATTGCGCACACCTTCAAGGGCAGTGGCAACATCATTGGCCTGCCAGGCATTGGCCGCATGGCGCACCGGCTCGAGGACGTACTTGAGCATGCGCTTGCCGCTGTGCAAAATCGGCAAAGCGCCAACCCTGCCATGGCGCGCGATGCACTGCGGGCGGTACTCAGCCTGCAGCAAATGGTGGCGTTTTTGCAGGGCGAAGATGCGAAGCCGCGCGATTTGAAGCCGGTGCTCCAGCGCCTGCTCGATTGGGTCGAGTGGATTCGCAGCGGACAGGCAGACTCGGCCAGTCCAGAGCAGCTTGCAGGCTCCCTGCAACTGGACCACACAACTGAAAAGTCTCCAAGCTTGCGTCAAAGTAGCGCCTCAGCCCAGCCTGGTGAGCAACTCGTTGGTGCAACTGCGCCAGTCATTGCGCCGCAGCAGGGCGCGCCAGCGATGCAAGAAGGTACAACCCTGCGCGTAGGCGTTGAGCGCTTAAGCCGCATGCTCCGCCGCGCTGGACAATCGATTGTGCAGGCGCAGCGACTGGCGCAATTGATTACCAGTAGCAACGACCGGCTTGACGCTGTTGTGCGGAGCCAGCAGCACTTGTCTGATCGCTTGCGGGAACTTGAAGCGATGGTCGGTGGCCAGGCAACCACGCTGCGCCAACAACAACATGAAGGGGAATTTGACCCGCTGGAGCTTGACCGCTACGACGCGCTGCATGTGTTAACGCGCACTATTGCAGAGTCAGCGCAAGACAGCCGCGCGCTGGTGGAGCAGGTGCAACTTGACAACGCCAGCGCTGGTGCTGTGTTGCGTGATGAAGGCTATGCGCTGACAGACCAGCACCGGGAGTTGCTGGCCGCGCGGTTGGTGCCTGCCAAAACCATGTTGCCGCGTTTAAAGCGCAACGTTGCCCAAACCGCCAGCACCACCGGAAAACAGGTGGCGCTAACGGTGGTCGGCGAAGCCGTGACGATGGACGCCGATGTTTTGACTCGCCTCACTGAACCGCTGCTTCACTTGCTGCGCAACGCGGTTGACCACGGCATCGAGTCGCCCGAAGAGCGCGTTGCCAGCGGGAAAAGCGCGCAGGGAACGGTGTCTGTTTCATTTCGTACAGTAGGTCAGGAAGTCGAGATCGTTGTAGCGGACGACGGGCGTGGGCTTGATTTGCCCGCCATTCGCGAGAAAGCGCAGTCCTTTGGGTTGCTGGCACTGGACGCCCAACTCAGCGACGTCGAATTGCGCCGGTTGATCTTGCAGCCAGGGTTCAGCACCCGCAACAAAGTCACCGAGGTGTCGGGGCGGGGCGTTGGAATGGACATCGTCAATGACCGGGTGTCTGCGCTCAAAGGGCGTTTGGACATTGACAGCCAGGCCCTGCTTGGAACCCGTTTTACCCTGCATGTGCCCGTCACCAGCGGCGTCACGCACGCGCTGATTGTGCAGTGTGCACAAGAAAGCATTGGCCTGTCTGCAGACCAGGTTGTGACCATATTGCCGCCAAACGCGAGCGATATTCAAAGCATTGGCGGATCGCTGCAGTTGATGCATGAAGGCAATCAGTTGCCAGCATTTGTATTGTCAAATTGGCTGGGCTTTGAAGAAGACACCGGACCGCTCGCTGCGGCCGATCTGGCTTTGAAAGTACCCGTCTTGGTCAAGGGCGCTGACAGCGTCATCGCTCTGCTGGTGGATGCAGTACTTGACTCGCGCGAGGTTATTTTGCAGGGCATCGGGGTGCTCGCCAGGCGCATTCGTGGTGTTGTGGGCGGTGCGCTGCGCGCTGATGGCAAGCCGCTGTTTTTAATTGAAGCTGCTGAACTGGAGCGCGCGACACGCTCGTCGACCCAACTGGTATCGTCGACAGCCATGCGCAGGCGGCTGGCCATTGCGCGCACACGCGTGCTGGTGGTTGACGATGCGCTGTCGGTACGCCGCGCCATGCAGCAGTTGCTGACCGATGCGGGTTACGACGTCGCCACCGCCGCTGATGGCTTTGAAGCCATTGAGCAAATCCGCGTCAAGCGCCCGGCCCTGCTGTTAACCGACCTGGAAATGCCCAACCTCAATGGCCTGGAGCTCACCCGCCGTGTGCGCGAAGTGCCGCAATGGATGGACATTCCTGTAGTGATGATCACGTCCCGCGCCGGTGACAAGCACAAAAGCATGGCCGCTGAAGTGGGCGTGGATGTTTACCTGACCAAGCCTTATCTCGACGCTGACTTGCTGGCACACGTTCGCACTCTGTGTGCTGCTGATGCCGATACGCTGGTGCTGTGCCCAGACTTTTAACCGACACCCGGCTCGTTGGGCAACTGGTTGACGCGGCCTTCACGCTCAGCCGTCGCGGGAAAGTAACGTACCAAAACGCCTGAGACTTCACTCAAGGCCTCGGTCAGCCCATCTTCAAAACGCCTCTCCTTAAAGGCCTGGCTCATGCGCTGCGTTATGGCTTGCCATTGATCGGTGGGCACGTACTGCGAGATTCCTCGGTCCGCAACAATTTCAATTGCGTGCTCTGCCAATTGAAGGTAAATCAAAACCCCGTTGTTTTGCTCGGTGTCCCAGACGCGCAACTTGCTGAACAGCATCAGCGCACGTTGGCGGACGATAGCAGGCAGCGCGTTGCTGGGGCCCATACGGCGCAGGTAGCTTAGCGGCAAGGCTGCCTCAACATAAATACGAATTTCACCGGAGTGCCTGGCTTCGCTGGCGGTCACGCGGGTCGTCAAACGCGCCAACAGCTCGGGGGAAATGGCGCGTTCGGCGTCAGACGCGTCAAGCCAAACATGCCGCAGGATAGTTTTTAGTTTGTGCAACATGCCTGCCAGTGCCTACCAATTTCCGGAGGCACCGCCACCGCCAAAATTACCGCCACCGCCACTGCTGAACCCACCACCGCCGCCACCGCCGCTGCCGCCACCAAATCCGCCGCCACCGCCAAATCCGCCACTGTTCCAACCGCTGCCACGGCGTGAACCGCTCAAGCCGCCCAGCGAACTCAAGCTGGCAAACAGCGCCACCACCAAGGCCACGACCGCCGCGCCACCGGCAAGCAACAAACTGCTGGTGAAAAGCCACGCCAGGCCGCCTACCGCCCCGCCGGTGGCAAGCGCGCCGAGCTTGCGCCCAAAAATCCCACTCAGAACCTTGGCACCAATCGGTACCGCAAAAAACAAAAAGATGGCCAGGTCTGTCCACTCAATGCCAGCAAAGCCCCGGCTTGATTGGTTACCGCTTTCTGCAGGCAAGGCCAAATTTTCACCACTGATACGCGCGATGATCTGATCTGCCGCCGCATCCAGACCGCCTGCAAAATCACCCTGCTTAAAACGCGGCGTGATGGCCCGGTCAATAATTTCCCTGGCGGCCAAATCAGGTATGGCCCCCTCGAGCGTTTTGGTGGTGGCAATACGCACTTTTCGGTCGTTTTTAGCCACCACCACCAGCAGACCGTCGCCAACATCCTGGCGCCCAATCTTCCAGGCGTCGCCCACGCGCTGCGCGTAGTCGGTGATGTCTTCGGGCAGCGTGGTGGGAACCATCAAAATAACAATTTGCGCGCCCCGTGCTTTTTCAAACGCTGCAAGCTTGGCAACAAGTGCCTGCAACTGCGCGCCTTGCAGCGTGCCGGTAGTGTCGATCACGCGTTCGCTGAGCGGCGGTATCGCCTGAATGTCTTGCGTTTGCTGGGCCCCTGCCGTGAGCCACCCACCCGACAAGATTACTATTAATATAATAGCTGCTTGCGCCCGTATTAATTGGGCTAGAGGCATATTTGACCTCTATTTAACGACATATTCGGCTCCGCGCCGGGCTATTTCTTTTCAAAACTTACCGCTGGCGGCTTTGAAATTTGCGCTTCGTTTTCCACTGCAAAGCTTGGCTTGACACCATAGCCAAACACCATCGCCGTCAAGTTGTTCGGGAAGCTCCGTGCCAGCACGTTGTACTGCTGCACCGCCTGAATGTAGCGGTTGCGCGCCACCGTAATGCGGTTTTCAGTGCCTTCCAGTTGTACCCGCAAATCCTGAAAACCCTGGTTGGCCTTGAGGTTGGGGTAGTTTTCACTGACCACCAACAAGCGCGACAGGCTTGAGCTCAGTTCGCCCTGCGCCGCCTGGAATTTTTTGAACGCTTCCGGGTCGTTGAGCGTCTCAGGCGTTACCTGTATCGACGTCGCTTTGGCCCGCGCCTCAACGACTTTGGTCAGCGTGTCTTGCTCAAAAGCGGCTTCACCTTTCACGGTTGCCACAATGTTAGGCACCAGGTCGACCCGCCGTTGGTACTGGTTGAGCACCTCCGACCACGCGGATTTGGTTTGCTCGTCAAGCACTTGAAATTGGTTGTAGCCACAACCTGTGAGTGCAAATGCAGCAACAAATGCGGCAACAAAAGCCGCAAAGCGTTTAACAACACGTGATGTCATGCAAAGTCCTCCAGAAATCGGTTTGAAATTGATGTGCGACATTACCATATCCCTAGGAGCCTGAGCAGCAGAAGGCGTCCTAGCGAAAATTGGCCCCAGCGATGGACAAATTTTTGACGATTTCGCTGCCGAATATTAGGCTATCTGGCAAGAAGTTGGCGAAAAATAGACCGCTGCGGCCAATTTGCAGCCAACGTATCTTCTGCCGCCCAAGCTCCTAGACGCCCGCACACCACAAGGCCCAGCATGCGAAAAGTTAAACCCCCACCGCCCTTGGTCGGCAGCGCCGATGAAACGGAAAGCGCTTTTTACCAGGCGCTGCAAACCGGCGACATTGAAAAGCTCATGGCCTGCTGGGCTGACGAAGACGATATCGTGTGCGTGCACCCTGGCGGGGCGCGCTTGCTTGGTGCGGGCTCGATTCGCGCTGCATTTGACATGATGTTTACCAACGGCAGCATTCAAGTCAAAGCTGAAAAAGTTCACCGTGTTGAAGCATTAGACGCCAGTGTGCACAGCGTACTCGAACGCATTGAAGTGCTGACTGAAGACGGCCCGCGCCACGCCTATGTGATTGCTACCAATGTGTACCAAAAAACGCCGCTTGGCTGGCGCATGGTGGCACACCACGCCAGCCCCGGCACGCCGCGTGAAATGCTTGAAGTTGCCGACAGCCCGCAAACACTGCATTAAACATGCAACACGCCATGCAGTACGCAGCCCCGTGGTGGTTGCCCGGTGGAAATCTGCAAACCATTTGGGCGGCACTGCGCTCACAGCGCTATTCGGGCCAAGCGCCGACGTTCAGGCGCGAACGCTGGGCCACGCCAGACCACGATTTTATCGACGTTGATTTTCTGAATGTAGCTCCCACGCTTGTCACTTCGTGCACTACGCTGCACCTTGCAGGCCGCCGTTCGCCAGAGGCTTCGCTTCTGGAGCCTGTCCAAACCTGCTCAGGCAGGGTTGAAGCTGCAGGCTCAAGCCCCGAGGGGGCTGGCCT
>ENA-OFDP01000148-OFDP01000148.1-metagenomes-genome-assembly--contig:-NODE-148-length-32528-cov-6.283343_pt1 | contig 32528 bp, 27 predicted proteins | sample MGYA00153389_OFDP01 | MGnify analysis MGYA00153389
TCCAACCGGGCTCCCTAAAGTTGAAGTCCGCTTTCGACCCATTGCGGACATTAGCCTTTGACGCGAAGAGGCAGAATGCGCGACGATGAAAATCTCTTGACGCTGGGTAACCGTGTGTGATGTTTGTCCACCGTACCAGCGACCCCAACGCTGCTATTTCTGCTTTTCGCAGTCTTCTTCCCGGACCTTGCAAATTGAAGGACCGGATGAAGACGGATACGTTTGGATTTGTTCGGCAGATGGCAGTAATGTTGGTGCCAAAATCTTGGTCCGCGCGACAAGGTGGCGCATTTCATGTCGCGTTGGTTGAGCGAGATAGACTATCTGGAAAACGATTGATGGAACAGCCTAAGTCAAAGAAGTGGCCTTTGATGGTAGGCGTTGCGCTATCGTCAGCATATCTCATTGGCCTCAGCATTTACCTCGGGGACTTTACCCGTTTTTGGGCGCTAAAGCCGACTGAAATGGGGAGCTTCCTTGGTGGAGCTTTTGCTCCCCTAGCCTTTCTCTGGCTGGTGCTCGGTTTCTTCCAACAGGGCGAGGAATTACGGAACAGCGCCGATGCGTTGTGGCTTCAAGGCGAAGAGCTAAGGAACGCGGTCGAGCAACAAAAGAACATGGTGGGGCTGACACGCGAGCAGATAGACCATGAAAAGAGCCGCGACCTCGGATTGGCGGCGGAGTCGGAGCGTATGTCGCAGCCTCGGTTTAAGGTTACACCGACTGGATCAGCGTCCGTGCCCGGTGGCAGCTTTCGGAAACACACTTTTCAAATATCGAACACGCGTTCGCCGTGCACCGATGTCCGTATCAATATCGAAACTCTTGACGAAGCTGCGGGGCCAACCTTGCTCCATACTGGCAGCGCATTCGAAATCGCGATCCCCTTCACCGAAGGGCTTTTCGAAGAACGGCGAGGAGAAATTGCCTACCTCGACACGCGCGGTATTGCGCGAAATCGAGGATTTTCGCTTATCGGCAAAGGGTCGGATGTGTCTTTGATACTCGATCCGGACAGTTCCGACCAAGGTTAGTCAGTAAACGCGCCGCGTTGTGCCGTATCAGTGCTCGGGTGGGTCATACGCATGGCACATAACCCTGCCAACTTCATCCCCGATAGACTCTGGAATAAACGGCTGGAACTGCGCAACGGGGTAACTTTGCGTATGAACGGAAAGACCCGTCACATCATACGTCGCTTGGTAAGTTGTGCGAAGTTCTTTGGAGACACACTTGAACTCCATGTGATTGAGAACAGTCGCCGGGTCTCCCGGTGCATGTTTGGTCTCCGTGGTTTTGTCAAACTTGACCCACACACTCAGAACTTCGCTCCCTTTGACGATGGAAGTCGCATCTACAAAAAGTGTCAATCCGCTTTGCCCCTTGCCCAAGTTTACCCAATCAGCGGCAAAGGAAGGCGCGGAAAGAAGGGCGCTCGCAGCAGCAAGCATTTTGACTATCCGCATGTTAATCCCCCAATAAAAATCGTCTCCCCACTGCTCGGGACTATCTCAAATGTCATTCGCGCGGCGTCGCGGCTTCCTCATTGCCGCGCAAGTGATAATGTCCGCTTTCCACCCAAAGCGGACATTGGTTCCGGCCAAGACCGCGCGTTCGGAAAGCCGGACAGCATCGTGACGCAAAAACACTCGCAATGTAGGATTTGGCCTGCTTGGCTGGACGCGGCTATTTCTTATTGTCGGACACCACCTGAGTCGTCGCGCGTGTGCGTTGGGCAGCCGCGCGCAACCGCGAACCGCAATGCGCGGTGACAGTGTCAACTTTGTCAATGTCGGGACCTGGCCGGGTGATCATGGCGACCGTGAACATTTGTGAAGATTGGCCGTGCGGCTCCCCTGCCTTTGCAGTGGTACAATATGGGCGTCTTTCTTGCCGACTAGCCATTGGCAGACATGTCCGCTTCCACCCGGTTGCGCATGTTGAGGGTTGAGTCCGGGTTCGTCTTCATTCCTCATCGTCCCAAGGTGCCCCCTCCGTCAGCTGCGCTGACACCTCCCCCAGAATTGGGGGAGGGGCCAAATGCCGGTCGCGGGGGTCGTGCGTTGGGAAAATGAATTTTGCGTTGGGGTCGACTTCGAGACACCGCTGCATGCGCCGGACGATCAGTTGGCGATCTTCGGCACCAGCAGTTTGAACTTCTCGATCTTGCACAGGCCGCCGACGCGGCTGCTGATCGAATCGCGCTTGGCGCACACTTCGCCGTCGCCGGTCTGCATGTAGACGCCGCTGTAGAAATCGAGCCCGTCGCAATCGCTGTCGAGCTTGGCGCGGACTCGCTGTCGGTTGCGCAGTACGAGATCGATATTGCCCGGGCTCGACAGCAAGGCACCGGCGATCATCCCGGCAGGAAGGCATTTGGGGCCCTTCTCCTCCTCCCACTGGAGCCTGAGGACGGGGTGCGGTCGAACCGGGATGCGCAGGATCATCTGCTGCTGGACGATCATCATCCGCACCGCCGGGCCTGGCGGCTGCGCAGGTTCGCCGCCGCCAAGCAGCATCGCGAGGAGGCCAAGCAGGCCGGGGAAGATCATCGGGCGTCGATCATGGTGAGCCGAGTTCGTGGCAGCGCGGCATTGAACGCTTCATGAATTGATGGCTCCCCAACCCGCCGCTCCCGCGCTACTTCCAAGTCATTGCAAGACTTGCACAAGCGCGGGGCCGCTTCTAGAGCGCAACCGCGAGATTTTCATGGGCTTGGCCAGTGCCGCAGCCCCCCTTCGACGGAGAATGTGACGATGGCGACCCAAGCGCCGAATGCGGCGAGCCTGCCGCTTTTGTACAATGATCTGCAGCCGCTCAACGCCGGCCAGCACGGCAAGATGAAGCTCAAGCGCCTGCTGACCGTCCCCGGCCTGAGCGAAACCCACGCCATCCCGGTCACGGTTGAAGAATTCACCCACGCCCAGCGCGTCTTCCCGATCATCTTTTCGGCCGGTGACGAGCCGATCCCGCTGGCGCTGATGGGGCTTAACGAGGGGATCAACACCTTCATCGACGCCGACGGCAATCCGATCGGCCAGCCGGCCTATATGCCGGCGTACCTGCGCCGCTACCCGTTCATCCTCGCCCGGCTCCAGCCCGAAAGCGACGAATTGTCGCTGTGCGTCGACCCGACCTCGGGCGCGATGAGCGAAGATGGCGACGGCGAGGCCTTGTTCGACGGCGACCAGCCGAGCGAGCTGACCAAGAACATTCTGTCATTCTGCGAGCAGTTCGAGACCGCGGGCCTGCGCACCCAGGCGTTCATGACCGACCTCAAGACGTCCGGCCTGTTGATGGAAGGCGAAGTCTCGATCCAGCCCGACGGCGTCGACCAGCCGTTCCTGTATCGCGGCTTCAAGATGATCGACGAAGAGAAATTGCGCGACCTGCGCGGCGACGAATTGCGCAAGATGGCGCAGAGCGGGATGCTGCCGTTGATCTATGCGCACCTCATGTCGCTGTCGCTGATCCGCGACGTATTCTTCCGCCAGACCGAGCAGGGCAAGGGGCCGAGCATCCCGACCGGCGCCGCGCCGGTCCCCGCCAACGCCGAAGCGTGAGCGATTGGCGGCGGATCGACGGTATCGGGGGATTGAAGCGGAGCGTCCGGCTTCCCATCTGATGGTCAAGCTGGCGGGTGGCTTTCCACCCCTTAGACGCCCACCGGCCGCGCATCCTTGTTGGATGCGGATCCTCCCTGAACTTGGGCCGCCCTGGCAACGGGGCGGCCTTTTTTTTATTCGGCGGCGAGAGCCGGGGCTTCGGCGATGGTCGCGGCGAGGCCGGTGACGAGCTGCTCGAGTAGCCGCGCGGCGCGGTCGAAGCCGGGGCCGGGGGCGCGGCCGTCGGCGGCGAGGTAACAGCTGCGGTCGATCTCGATCTGGAGCGCGTGGATATCGGCATCGGGCTGGCCGTGGCGGTGGACGATGTGACCGCCGGCGTAGGGCACGTTAAGCGCGACGGTGAAACCGTGAGCGCGGGCAATCCGCGCGGCGGCGTCGTTGATATGCGGCGCGGCGCTGGTGCCGTGGCGGTCGCCGATGACAATTTGTGCCTGCCCGCTTCGGGTGGGCATCGAGTGGCAATCGAGCAGGATGGCGGCGCCGTGCGCGATCGCGAGGTGGTCGAGCCCGCGTGCGATGGCGGCATGATAGGGCGCGTGGGCGTCGGCAATGCGGCGGTCGAGCTCGGCGCGGTCGATCGGGCGATGCCACAAATGGCCGTGGCGGGCGGTTCGACCGGGGACGATGCCGAGCCCGGCGATGGCGCGCGGCGAGGTCGCGGCGGCGGCGCCGACGATCACTGCGGGGTCGATTTCGTCGGGCGCGCGGTTGCAATCGATCGCGGCGCGCGGCGCGGTGGCGATAATTGCGCCGACGCCGAGCCCCAGCGCGCGCCACGCCAGCTGGTCAACCAGCGGATCCTCGAGGCTTTCGAGCGCGGCCCGGCCGCGGCAAGCCGAGGCAATCAGCCAGTCGGGATAGTCGCGGCCCGAATGCGGTACCGACAGCAGGATGGGCAGCGACGTGCGCGCGGCGATGATCGTCGGGGCGGGGAGACATGGCTCGTTCAAGCGCCAAACCTAGGCGTGCCAGAAAAGGACAGCAATATTTGACCGTTTCGGATCGCTGGTAAAAGTCGAATTGTGGTTGCATACATCATCGCCATGATCCGGATCCTCCTTGCCGAAGACGACACGTCGATGCGCGAATATCTCCAGCGCTCGTTGACCCGCGTCGGTTATGATGTCGACGCCGTCGGGTGCGGCACCGAAGCGTTGCCGCTGCTCGAGGCAGGGCGCTACGATTTGCTGCTGACCGACATCGTCATGCCCGAAATGGACGGAATCGAACTGGCGCAGAAAGCCAGCGCGATCGATTCGGGGATCAAAGTAATGTTTATCACCGGCTTCGCGGCGGTCGCGCTGCAAAGCGGGCGGACCAGCCCCGAAGCCAAATTGCTGTCCAAGCCGTTCCACCTGAAGGATCTGGTGTCCGAAGTCGACCGCATGTTCCAGTCCGAGGATCAGCACGGGCGGCTGTAAGGGCGGTTCAACAAGGGTTGCACCGCGCGGACCGCACCTCTAAGGCGCGCTTCAAGCTGACCCGCTGCACCCCGGCGGTTTTCCCCGTGTGGGCGTGTAGCTCAGTGGTAGAGCACTGTGTTGACATCGCAGGGGTCGCAAGTTCAATCCTTGCCACGCCCACCATTTTTCTCTCGCAAATCAGGTACTTACCAGAACTGCGGTTTGCCGGCTGCAGCGGTCGATTGGTGCAACTACCGACGAGCTTTGCTAGTGTCCGCTTCCGACCCATTGCGGACATGTCCTCATTAGCGCAGGCCGTGAAGATACCCTGCTTGGAGCGCGGAAATGACATCTATGAATGCACGGCGTGCGCGGTTCCTGCACAGGCTTTCTATGTTCACAGGAGCCGTGCTTTCAGCAATATCGTTGGCATCGGCGGTTCATTGGCTAACCATCGGACGAGGGCAGACCTTCGCACTGGGCGTTGCGCTCGCGGTTACGAGCTTATGCATTTGGCTACCCTACCGATGGCTGCATAAACGACAGTTAGCACTTTGAGGTGGGATGTCTGCTTTCCACCCACTCCCGCCGTTAGCGGCCCGAATGTCCATTTTCCCCGTGGGGGCAAGCGATTCACATGATGCTCGCAGCGTGAACCCCATGCCATATCCACCGATCAGCAAATGGCCATCGCAATTGCCCAGCCGCTCGATCGTCATCGTCGCCAGCGCTTCCTCCGACCCGCTCATCCGGCTGTTCATCAGCTCGTTGCGATCGAGCACGATCATGAAATCCTTGCCCCGCCGGAACAGCAGCAGCTCCTCGCCCCCGCCTGGGACGATGGCAGTGCCAAGCAGTTCGCGAGGAATCATCGGCTCTCTATCGGAACGTTCGAAAGATCGACCGTCGCCGATCGGTGCAAAGCAATATTGAACTGGAGAGAATAGTAAGCAAAGCTCAATGCGCCGCCGCTAAATCGTGCGCGCATTTTCGCCGGCACCATTTTCGCCACCCGGAACGTTATCCGCACGGAAGACCGCAGGAGAACTTTAATGACCAAGGCCGCTGTGCTGTTCGGATCGATTGGCACCGTCGTGGAATCGTCGGATATTCAACGGCGCGCTTACAATCAGGCATTGCAAGAATCGGGATCAACGTGGAGTTGGGATCGCGAGACATATACCGAATTGCTCTCGCAGTCGGGCGGAAGGGAACGCCTCTCGATGCTCGCCTCGGCGACGGGCGCACCCCTTTCGGACGCCGAGATCGCGACCATTCATACGCGCAAGACCCAGCTTTCGGGCGAAGCGCTGTTGATCGTACGTCCAAGTCCGCGTCCCGGTGTTGCCGAGCTCATTGCCTATTGCAAAAGTCACAAGATCAAAGTCGCGTTCGTTACGACCACTTATCGCGCAAACCTCGATGCGATCTTTGCGGCAGTCGATGAGCTTTCGCCTGACGACTTCGATTATGTCGGAACACGCGACGATGTCGAACATGGGAAGCCTGCGCCCGATGCATTTGTCGCAGCGCTTGGAAACCTTGGTGTCGCCGCCGGTCACGCGCTGGCGATCGAAGACACTGCGGTCAGTGTGATGTCGGCCAAACGCGCGGGCCTGAAGGTCGTGGCTACGCCGGGCGAACTGAGTGTCGGACAAGATTTGTGGCAGGCGGACTTGGTCTTGGACAATATTGGCGACTCAAGCGGGGCAATCGATCCGCGCATCCTGGCGCTTCTGGCCTGAGGCCGCCAACAGGATGACCGGCTGGAAATGGCGCACCCGACATGAAAGTGATGGGCACTCAACTCATTGGGAAATTTGCGTCGAATTAGTCAAATGACGTCTGCTTTGCGCCCATCGCGGTCATTCCGGGGCTTCCAGTCGGCACCCGTAAGCGGACGTTCGATCCCCCGCGACGCCTAATGTCCGCTTCCGATCCAAAACGGACACTGGCGGCACACTAGATCCATTCGGCCGATCGCCTCGTCGGCACTTATCGTGATCTCATTCGTCTGACTAATCATACACCGCTGATATCCATTCAAGCGGGAAAGACAGGCTGTGGTAATCGCTCGCTCCTCGCCATTCGGCGGAGCGAAGAAAGAGGGCAATTGGTTCGGGGAACGCCAGTCTGGAAGGACGAGTATCTGCCGTTAGCTGTCAAGGCGGCCTGCGTTGCGCTGTGGGCATGGCGGGTAGACACCGACAAATTCGCGATGGACGAACGCGCGTTCGAATTGTGGGGCTTGGATTTGGCCGACGAAGTTACCTTCGAAGAATTGTCCGTCCGCATTCATCCAGTCGATCGCGACAGGGTCCGAGCAGCCTTTAATGCGACGCGCTCTATAACCGGGTCATATGAGATCGACTTTCGCATTTGCCGGGACGATGAGGTTCGGTGGATTGCGGCCCGCGGACGAGGCTCGGACGACGGAATAATCGGTCGAGTTATGGTCGGGATCTTTCTTGATGTTACGGGCCGCAAACAGGCGGAGGAAGGCAGCGAACTGCTGGCCGGCGAGATGAGCCACAGGGTTAAAAACTTGTTGGCAATAGCTACTGGCCTTACTCAGATTACGGCGCGTTCTGCCAAAACTGTGGAAGAGATGGCGACTGAGCTGACACAGCGCCTGACGGCGCTTGGCCGCGCGCATGATCTGGTACGGCCACTCCCCGACGCCGAGGGCAAAGCCGCCCTGCTTGGCGATCTGCTCTCGGTCCTACTCGCGCCCTATGACGAGACGGCAGCTTTCTCCGGCCGCATCCGCGTTTCAGTTGCCCGGATGGGTGTCGGTGAGCGCGCCGCAACGGCGCTCGCGATGGTGATCCACGAACTCGCGACGAACTCGGTCAAATATGGCTCGTTGTCCGCAGAATGCGGGTTTCTCGATGTCTCCAGTTCGATGGAGGGCAACTGCATTCTAGTCACCTGGACGGAAACAGGCGGACCTCCGACAACGAAAGCGCAGACACCGAAAGGCTTTGGCAGCCAGCTTGTTGCACGCAGCGTGTCGGGACAACTCGGCGGGCAACTTGATTACGACTGGCAAGAGAGCGGATTGGTTGTGACCATCCGAATGCGCAAAGACCGGCTTGAAGCCTGAAGGCTTGTAATAGGAACAGATGATCAGCTTCGTCGGCCAGGGTTGGACGGATGGCCGCTATGCATTGATGCTGCTTTGCGTCCGCTTTCCACCCATAACGGACGCTAGGCACTAGTGTCCGCTTTCGACCCACTGCGGACATTCGCAGGGCGGATCGTGTGCCTATGCCCTCAACCCATTGCTGCGAAGCTGAGATCCCAAAGGGCTCGTAGCCCTGCTCGACCCTTTGTTTCTCAATGACCCCTTAGAGGGCAGTTGCGGATAGAATCCTGATTGACGAATGAATTAATTTGGCCGTTATCAGGGCAAGATTCCGACGTTTTCTATCCGACAAAGATGGATGACGGGAGAGTATCCTTAGAGGTTGAAGTGCCACGTCAAAGCGATCAGTCACCTAAAAAAACTGACCCAGCCATCCAGGTAAAACATCCTGACGGCGGTTTGAGTTTTTCGGCGATCGCAAATTCCATCGATCAAATGATCTGGTCGACCCGGCCAGACGGGTTTCACGACTATTACAATGAGCGTTGGTACGAATACACAGGAGTGCCGCAAGGTTCGACTGACGGGGAGGGTTGGAACGGCATGTTCCACCCCGACGATCAGGACCGTGCCTGGAAAGTCTGGCGAAAGAGCCTGCAAACCGGTGAACTTTATCATATTGAATACCGGCTGCGGCATCAGTCCGGCGCGTATCGGTGGGTCATCGGTCGCGCCCAATGTGCCAGAGATTCCGAAGGGCGGATCAGCCGCTGGTATGGCACCTGCACGGATATCCACGATTTGAAGATTGCCGAGGAGCAGATCCGGCGAAACCACGAAACATTCGATAATCTCATCCAGAACAATCCATTCGGTATCTATGTGGTCGATGCCGATTTCAGGGTGGTGGAAGCCAGCAAGGGCTCCCAAAAAGTCTTCGAAAACGTCGGCTCGCTGATTGGCCGGGACTTCGCCGAAGTGTTGCGCATCGTCTGGGCCGAACCTTTTGCAACCGAGGCAATCGACCGCTTCCGTCACACGCTGGCGACGGGCGAGCCCTATGTGTCTTTAAGAATGATCGAGCATCGCGGCGATATTGCCACAGAAGAGGCTTACGATTGGCGAATCGAACGGATCGACCTGCCGGATGGCAGACAGGGGGTCGTATGCTATTTCTATGATCTCAGCGAACGGCTCGATTTCGAAGAAAAGCTCAAGGCAAGCGAGGCGCGCTTTCGCCGGATCTTCGAGCAGACCAGCGATCTGATCATCACGGCGGATTTGAACCAGATAATCACAGACTGTAACCCTTCCGCAGCGACGGCCGTGGGCTTTGAGCGTTCGGAATTAATTGGCCGCAAGATTTCGGATTTCGTATCCGCGGAAGACTTCGAGCGAACGACCGAAAAGCTGCGGGATAAGCTGGAGCGAGGAGGGGCCACTAGGTACCATGTTCGCGTAAAAGGCAGCACCGGCGAGTGGTTGTTATGGGAAATTAATTCTGGACTGACATTCGGAGATGACTGCAAACCCATCGGGCTTCATGTCGTAGGCCGCGACGTTACCGACCGCAAGCGGCTCGAGCGACACCAACAGCTACTTGTGGGTGAACTGAATCACCGGGTTAAGAACACCTTGGCGATCGTACAAAGCCTTGCACATCACACGTTCAAAAAAGATAGCGCGTCAGAGGCCGGAATTGCGAGCTTTGAGGGCCGCTTGCAGGCGCTTGCAGTGGCGCACAGCCTGCTTACCCGGAAAAGTTGGGAATCGGCCTCGATGGATGAAGTGCTGTTCGATGCGCTTGCGCCATTCTCGGTCGGGGCGAGGTTTACCCTGGCGGGACCAATGCTGATGCTTCCACCCTCGACCGCGGTAGCCCTCGCCCTTGCCACCCACGAGCTCGCCACCAATGCCGTCAAATATGGCGCGCTTTCGAATGATAGTGGGCGGGTGTCGATCAAGTGGGGAGCCGAGGGCGATCAGATGGAATTGATATGGACGGAGACCGGCGGGCCGCCAGTAGCGGTCGCAACGACGGCGGGATTCGGCACCAAATTGATCCAGCGCGCACTCGCCTCCAATCTTCGGGGGACAGTTGAGCTACAGTTTAATCCCGGTGGCATTACCTGCCGCGTCCTCGCACCGGTCCCGCGTGTCACATGACACCGCTCGACGCGAAATCAACGCCGGGGTGCATGTGGGACTGAAATCCGCGCCAAGCGCACCTGCTTGGCAACGTTGCAGCCTCAAGACGATTGCGTGGCCTTTGAAACATAGTGTTCTAATGTACTTTTTCCCACCTATAGCGGTCATTTTCGCGAGGTCTGTGTTAAACCGAAAATGGCTTCTAACGAGTGCGCTTTGCGATCAGCTCAGCCGTCACCGCCGGCATTGCATCGAGGAGCGGCCGTGATACGGATACATTGCGGGCAGCGCGCTGAAACGAATTCAGGCAATCATCAACAGATGGCGAGGTGACAAAATGCATATGTCGAATGAAAACCTTTTGGTCATTCTATTCGTAGGCATCGTTGCAGGCTGGTTGGCAGGCCAAATCGTGCGAGGCGGCGGTTTCGGAGTGCTTGGCGACCTGCTTGTCGGGATCGTGGGTGCATTCATAGGCAGTTGGTTCCTGCCGCGGCTGGGTGTCCATCTGGGTAATGGAGTGATCACCGCAATCGTAAACGCAACTATCGGTGCGATACTCCTGCTGCTCGTTTTACGCCTGCTTGGAGGAGGCGGCCGTTGGGGAAATCGGTGGGGCGGCCGTGGTGGTCGGCGGCTATAGCCAACTCGAAGGCAAGCCTTCCAATCGAGTCTCATCCTTGCACCGCAACATTTGTAGTCCACACAAGTGGACATTGGCCTTGGGTCCGCTTTCCACCCAAAAAAGAGATTAGCCGCTGCTGTCCGGAAACGACCCATGACGGACATCGCGCCTAGAGTTTGAACGCCCCAAAAAACTGACATCTGTTCGGCGAGACCGAAAATTGGCCGATGTTGCAATTTGCCAATGTTGGAACGCGCTTGAATGCCTTCGGTTTAATCCACGTCAGCAATACGGCGCCCCGAAAGAAGAAGATGACCGAAACTAACCACCAAATGCTCAACAAGGTGCCCCTTGTCACCTTCGCTTTCTGGGTGATCAAGATCCTCGCCACCACAGTCGGAGAAACCGGCGCCGATTTTCTCAATTTCAATATGGGGCTGGGGCTGACGATGACCTCGCTGCTCGCCGCGTTCATCCTCGCCGGTTTCCTTTGGCTGCAATTGCGCCAGAATCGCTATGTGCCGTGGATCTACTGGACCTGCGTCGTCTCCCTCAGCATCGTCGGAACCTTGATCACCGACAATCTCAGTGACAATTTCGGCGTCAGCCTGTACGTCTCGACCGCGCTTTTCGCGATCGCACTCGCGGCAACCTTCCTCCTCTGGCACCGCGCCGAACACACGCTCTCGATCCACGACATCACCACTTCGTCACGCGAGCGATACTATTGGCTCGCCATTCTGTTCACCTTTGCACTTGGTACGGCGGCGGGCGACCTGGTCGGGGAACAGATGGGGCTTGGCTACGCATTGTCCGGCGCAATCTTCGGTGGATTGATCCTGCTGATCACGATCGGTTATTATGCAAAAAGGATCGGATCGGTCCTGGCATTCTGGAGTGCCTACGTCCTGACCCGTCCGCTCGGGGCGTCGATGGGAGATTATTTAACCCAGGCGCCGAAGGATGGCGGGCTCGGCTTTTCGACCATGGCGATCAGCGCAATGTTCCTGCTGATTATCGTCGTCCTCGTTGCGTACCTCACGGTCAGCAAGGTCGACGCGATCGAGCGTGATGGTGGTGTCGCCGAATAGCGGTTCAGAACGCCGCCAGACCCTGAATGTCCGCTGCCGACCCATTGCGGACATGGGTCAGCGCTCGCCCATCGCGATTTGATCGAAGCGTATCTGCAGCGTAATCTAACGCCGGTTGGTGAAGGAAAGGACTGGCCATGCAACGCAAAGGGCGCAACCTTTTCAGATTGCGCCCCTTTGAAACTCAAAGTTTATGTTAAGCAGCTTGGAGCAGCGTGTTCGTCCGACGGCGACGCCGCAAAGACACACCCACCGCGCCGAAGCCCATGAGCATCATCGCCCAAGTCGAAGGCTCAGGAACCGATCCCTGGACCGACGCGAAATTGTACCGGGTTGTTCCGGCGTCGGTGGTAAACGCAAGATTGTCCGCGTTGGCGTTGAAGCCCGAGCCTGCTCCAGACCCAACGCCGATGCTCAATGCGCTCACGAAAGCGCCTTCGGAGTACGTGTTGCCCCAACCCGCGAGCGTATTGAACAGGTAAGCGCCCGGAGCGAGGGGGTCAAAAGTGGGGCCAACTCCATTGATGAACTGCCTGAACAAGTCACCGGCATCTGCAGAAGCGGCACCGAGGCCGGTGCTGCTGTTATAGGAACCTTCCCAGATGAGTTCCGAACGAACGGCACCGTCCTGAATCAGCACGCGCAAAGTCGGTGTAGCGGAAAGGTTCGTCCCGAGACTGTTGGTGTAAAAATCGGCGGTCAGGTCCACGATAGAATTGGCCAAGACGCCCGTTGGCGTGCCGCCGCCGTATTGAACGCCCGTCTGCACGCGCGAACGGTCGCCAGTGATGTTCAGCGAACCATCGGTATCCGTGACGTTCTGTGTCGTTAGGGTGCCCGTGCCGCCGCCCGTGTTCTCACCCGCAAGAATACCCCACGAGGTTCCAGCAGGCACTGGTGAATTAAGATTAGTGACGGTCTGATTGCCCGGTGTGATCTGAGCCATGGCCGGAGCAGACAGCATCGTTGCCGCAACAGCGGCGAATAGAACGAATTTCATGAAGATTACTCCAGTCGTGGTCGGCAACGGATACAAAGTTGCCGCGCAACTCCGGCTCGTTAATTTCTCATAAATGAATTTTTCTTAGTACAAAATGATTAGTTAGGCGTGGGCGTCCCGAATCGGGAAAATATGTTGGATCCGGCACTTACGTGGTTAATGAGCCACACTTCCATGCCAATGGGGGTTGGGAGCGAGGGACCATCTGCCGTCCGCTTTCCACCCAAAACGGACGCTACCGCTAGGCTAATCAAAAAATGCGCCCGACAAGTCTTTGTGCGGACTTCGCTTCTCGTCACGGAGGCGCTGCTAAACTTGCCAAACAGCAGTGAGCGCCGCTGCTTATTTCGGAGGCGCGGGAGGCGTTTCTGTCCGACGATCAAAGCAGTAGTGACGATCGGCCAGAAGCACCGGGCCAGGCTGGCGGATGGTCGGACCATCGCGGTGGCGAAATGCCTGCCATCGGCGATCGAGAGGTCTACGTGCGTTATCGCAACGGCGTCGTGTCGGAGCCAATTTCGGCGCACAAACGACAATGGAAAGAGTGGTCGGATGATGTCGGTGAAAGCGATCGGGACATTGTGGCGTGGCGGTTTTCCGACTCCCAAAATTGATTTGCTTTCACGCGCTTTGCTTGGCCTCACTTTGGAGGTCGACATTCCGTCACACTCATCGCGGAGCGGCTGCGGCAGGCCGCGTGACTCGACGGGCTGCGGGCGCTGGGGAACGAAATATTTGCGCTTTGCAATCGTCTCCTGAAATGCCGACCCCTGCGCGACCGAAGTCCCCGCGCGGTATACGGACGCAAGAAAAACCACCCGCGATGAACTTTTTCAATTCAAGGACGGCTGCGCGCCACCAGCCACGCACCCCAAGCCGACAGTCCGGCGAGCGCAAACCACGTCAGCGCGTAAACCAAGTGAGCGTTGCGGAAGGTTACCACAGTAAGGCCGCCAAGGGGCCATTCGCCGGGATGGGAGTTGGCATCGGCGTCAATGAAGTAAGGGGCCACGGTCCCAGTGTCGCGGGCTCGAGCAATCGCCGCGATATCGCGTGAATACCAGAGTTCGGCGCGCGGATCATTGCGGCGAAGAAAGCCCCCGTCCGGTTCGGACAGGCGCAAAAGGCCCGTGATGGTCATAACTTCGGAATGTTCTCCGGCGCGGCGCGCGGCGCGTTCGCGGCGTTCGGTTGGCACAAAGCCCCGATTCACGAGGATCGTCCCGGCACCGGTGACGAGCGGGGTGACGACCCAATAGCCGGGCCCACGTTCGGTAACAGCCCTGACCAACGTCTCGGCGTCGTTGCGAAAGAGTCCGCGCGCCTTTACCCGGCGATATTCGTCGTGTTCGCGAGTAACTCGCGACCAGTCCCCCGGCCCGGGCGCCGCCGTTGGCTGCGCATGCAACCGCTGCTCGACGTGTGTGATCAGCGCCAGCTTCCACACCCGCCGCTGAAGCTGCCACAATCCGAGCGCAGTGAACATCAGAGTAGCGAGCAGCGTGAGGGCGAAAAACAGGACGCGCCCTGACCCGCGGCTGGTCACCGAAGTTCGCCATCCCCACCGGCATCCATCGGCATCATGTTCGCATTGAGATGGTACATAATCCACAGCGACCCAGAGATCGTGATCAACAAAATGACCGCGGTGAAGAGCAGGGCGATCATCGTCCAACCTCCTTCGGCGCGGCGATTGACATGGAGGAAGCAAGTGGTGTGGACGAGAATCTGCGCGACCGCGAGGGCGATGACCGCAAAGCCCGTAGCCTGCGCGCTCAGGGCGCCGGTCATCACCAGCCAGAACGGCACTGCGGTCAGGATCGCCGACAGCGCGAAACCGATCAAATAGGTCTTGCGCGAGCCGTGACTATGCGCGGGTGCTGTACCGCGGGTAACGTCGAGCGAATTCATCGGATCATCCCCAGAAGATAAACAAAGGTAAAGACGCCGATCCAGATGACGTCGAGGAAATGCCAGAACAGGCTGAGGCACATCAGCCGGCGCTTGTTCTCGCTCGTCAGCCCGCGCTTTCCGACCTGGACGAGCATCACCGCGATCCACACCAGCCCGAAGGTGACGTGGGCGCCGTGGGTGCCGACCAGGGTGAAGAAGGCCGACAGGAACGCCGACCGCTGCGGCGTCGCGCCTTCAGCGATCAGGTGGCCGAACTCGTACAGCTCGATCGCGACGAAGCCGGCACCGAACAACGCGGTGACGATCAGCCACGCCTGGGTCGCGCGGACCTTGTTCTGGTCCATCGCCAGCATCGAGAAGCCGAAGGTGATCGACGAGATCAGCAGCAGCGCCGTATTGAGCGCGACCAGCGACAGGTCGAATATATCCCTTGGCGCAGGGCCGCCGGCATAGTTTTGCCTCAGCACCCCGAACGTCGCGAACAGCGAAGCGAAGATGAGCGCATCGCTCATCAGGTAGATCCAGAAGCCGAGCAGCGTTGCTTCGCCGGGTTCGTGAACATGCTCGGCGCCAGGGGCGTGGTGGAATTGCCGCGCGGGCAGCGGCGCGGTCACGGGGCCGGTTGCGGTGACGTCGCTCATGCCCCTGCTCCCGCAAGCCGAGTGGCCCGCGCCGTCTCGATCCGCTCGACCTCATCGGCCGGAATGAAATAATCTCGATTCCGGTTGAAGCTGTGACCAATCGTAAGTCCCACGATCCCGGCGAAACCGAGCGCGGCGAGCCACCACATGTACCACACCATGCCGAACCCCATGACGAGCGCCAAGAAGCTGATGATCACCCCCACGCCGGTGTTGCGCGGCATGTGGATCGGGCGGTAACCATCCGCCGGCCGCTCATAGCCGCGGCGCTTCATGTCGTACCAGGTGTCAAGTTCGTGAACCACGGGGGTGAAGGCGAAGTTGTAGGCCGGCGGCGGCGAGCTGGTCGACCACTCGAGCGTCCGACCGTTCCACGGATCGCCGGTCGTGTCGCGCAGCTGGTCGCGGCGCATGATGCCGACGACAATCGACATCACGAAGCCGAGGATCCCGACGAGAATGATCAGCGCGCCGATTGCGGCGATGATGAAATAGGGCTGCATTGCCGGATCGTCGAAGTGGTGGAGGCGGCGGGTCGCCCCCATCAAACCGACAATGTAGATCGGTGTCCACGCGACCCAGTATCCGACCGTCCAGCCCCAGAAATGGACATTCCCCCAGAAGCGGTCGAGCTTGAACCCGAACGCTTTGGGGAACCAGTAATCGATACCGGCGAACAGTCCGAACACCACCCCGCCGATGATCACATTATGGAAGTGGGCGACGAGGAACAGCGAGTTATGGAGCACAAAGTCCGCGGGCGGGACCGCCAGCAGCACCCCGGTCATCCCGCCGACGGTGAACGTTAGCAAGAACGCGATGACCCAGCGCATCGGCAATTCGAAGCGGATTCGGCCGCGGTACATGGTGAACAGCCAGTTGAAGATTTTGGCCCCGGTCGGGATCGCGATGACCATCGTCGCAATTCCGAAAAAGCTGTTGACGCTTGCCCCCGAACCCATCGTGAAGAAATGGTGGAGCCAGACGAGATAGGCCAGGATCGTGATGACGACGGTCGCGTAGACCATCGACGAATAGCCGAACAGACGCTTGCCCGAAAAGGTCGAGGTAATCTCGGAATAGATACCAAACACCGGCAGGACGAGTACATAAACCTCGGGATGGCCCCACACCCAGACCAGGTTCCAGTACATCATCGGGTTGCCACCAAGGTCGTTGGTGAAGAAGTTCGTGCCGATGTAGCGGTCTAGGAGGAGCATCAGGAAGGCGCCAGTCAGCGCCGGAAAGATCGCGATTGCCAGCACGTTGCTGCACAGCGCGGTCCAGCAGAACACCGGCATCTTCATCATCGTCATGCCCGGCGCGCGCATCTTGATAATGGTGGTAACCATGTTAATCGCTGACAGGGTCGTCCCCACTCCGGCGATTTCCAGCGCCCAGAGGTAATAGTCGACCCCGGTATCGGGACTGTTCTGAAGATTGCCGACGGGGACGTAGCCAAGCCAGCCGGTGCGCGCAAACTCGCCGACGAACAGCGACACCATCACCAGCAGCGCCCCCGCCACGGTCAGCCAAAAACTCAAGTTGTTAAGGTATGGGAAGGCCACATCGCGCGCGCCGATCTGCAGCGGCATGACGAAATTGACCAGGCCGACGATCAGCGGGATCGCCACGAAGAAGATCATGATCGTCCCGTGGGCGGTGAACAATTGGTCGTAATGGTGGGCGTTAAGGTAACCCTGGTTGGCGCCGAACGCCATCGCCTGCTGCGCGCGCATCATCAGCGCGTCGGCAAAGCCCCGCACCAGCATGATGATGCCAAGAATGATGTACATGACGCCGATCTTCTTGTGATCGACGGTCGTGAACCACTCGCGCCACAGCCAGCCCCACAGCTTGTAGCGGGTCACGGCGGCGACGACTCCGCCGCCGAGCAGCACCACTACCGCGAAGGTGATCGCTAGGATCGGCTCGTGAACAGGAAAAGACTCGAAGGTTAGACGGCCAAAGATTGTCTTGAGAAGGGCGGAATCGAACATAGGGGCTCCGGCGGCTCTAGCCGCGCGCCGTGTCGGGATCGCCCGGCACGGCAAGGGGATTGATCATCGACATGTCGCGGTTGCGCTTGTCGCCCGGTGCGTTTTGTCCGGGCGGCGGGCCGCCAGGTTTGGTGACATTGGGACCCGATCCCTTCTCCTCGGGCGACTTGAAGATCGCGCCCTCAGCTTTGCCATTTTGCGGAATCGAGCCATGTCCCCGGGCCGTACTCACTGGCGAGCCTGCGGCCTGGTCGTGACGCATGACGTCGCTCATGCACATTGTCCCGGGCTCGACACATCGTTCGAGGATGCGGCGGAACAAGCTAGGGTCGACCGTGGCGAAGCGAATCGGCGCGACCTTTTCGCTCGGGCGGACAAGTATGCGGTAATTTGGCGTATTGAGCGGTAACGTGCCGCCCTTCACCTCCGCCGCCCAGCGCTCAAAGTCGGCCGCTGGCAAGCCGCGCAGGCGGAAGCGCATATCAGAAAAGCCCGCACCGCTGTAATTGCCTGAAAAGCCCTCGTAATTTCCGGGCTTGTTGAGCACCGCGTGCATGGTGCTGCGCATTCCGGGCATCGTGTAAATCATCCCCGCGAGCGTCGGCGCGTAAAAGGTGTTCATCATGTTGGTCGAGGTGAGGTCAAAGCGCACCGGGCGATCGACCGGAAGCGCCAACTCGTTGACCGTGGCAATTCCCTGCTCGGGATAGATGAACAGCCATTTCCAATCGAGCGAGACTACCTGGATGCGGAGCGGCTTGACTGCGGGATCGACCGGACGTCCGGCTGAAATCCGTTCGAGCGGACGAAATGGATCGAGCTTGTGGGTGCTCCACCAAGTCAGCCCGCCAAGAGCAATGATGATGAGGAGTGGCGCCGACCAAATGATTAGCTCGAGGCTGGTCGAATGATCAAACTCGGGATCGTAGGTGGCGTCGTTGCCGCTTCGATATCGCCAGGCGAACAGAACGACCAGCACCAACACCGGAATAACTATCACCAGCATCAGCGCTGTCGAAATATAAATAATATTGCGCTGCTGTAGCGCGATATCGCCGGCGGGGTTGAGCACGACCAGATTGCATCCCGCCAGCATGGGAACGGCAAACAGGGGCAATACCCTTGCGAGCGCCAACACGGTGGGAACTGGTCGATTCATGACGACGTCCCTTCGCGCCCGCGGATGGGGGTTCCCATTGGACAGTTTGTCCTCTGTGCTTAGCGCGTGGATGGGTATATAGGGTCCGCAGAGCATTAGCGGAACCCCGGATTTATGACCAACGCAGCCAATTCGACCGAACTTGAGCGCGATGCGCGGCTGGTCACCGCACGCGATCACCAGATCCGTCCCGGCGACATCGCAATTGGCGTGATCGTCGGGCGGACGAGCGAATTCTTCGACTTCTTCGTCTATGCGCTCGCGTCGGTACTGGTTTTTCCGAAGCTGATGTTCCCATTCACCGATCCGCTGACCGGCACCTTGTACTCATTCGGCCTGTTCGCGCTGGCTTTTATCGCGCGGCCGTTCGGGACCTTGCTGTTCATGTGGATCGACCGCGAGCATGGCCGCGGGGTCAAGCTGACCATCGCGCTCTTTCTGCTAGGCGGATCGACGATGGCGCTCGCTTTTCTGCCTGGCTATGCCGAGATCGGCGCGGCCTCGATCGGGTTGCTGGCGCTGTTCCGCATCGGCCAGGGCGTTGCGCTCGGCGGTGCCTGGGACGGGCTGCCGACGCTCCTGTCGCTGAATGCCCCGCCCAAAAGGCGCGGCTGGTATTCGATGATTCCGCAACTCGGTGCACCGCTGGGTCTGATGGTGGCGCTAGCACTGTTCGCATTCTTCGTCGCGATGCTGTCGCCTGAGGATTTCCTCTCGTGGGGCTGGCGCTATCCCTTCTTCGTCGCCTTCGCAATCAACGTCGTTGCTCTGTTTGCCCGCCTGCGCCTCGTCGCCACGCCCGAATTCGAGCATTTGTTCGAGAAGCGCGAACTCCAGCCGGCGCCGGCGTTCGAGACACTGCGGGTCGAATGGCGCACCATCCTGCTCGGCGCCTTCGCCCCGCTGGCCAGCTTCGCGCTATTCCACCTGGTTACGGTATTCCCACTGTCTTGGGTGACCCTGTTCAGTGGCGAGCCGCCGCTGCGCTTCCTGAAAATCGAACTGGTCGGGTCGGTTGTGTTCACCATCGCTATTCTCGCCTCAGGCCTGATTGCCGATCGCGTCGGTCGTCGCACGGTGCTGGGCGTTTCGGCAGGGCTGATCGCGGTCTACAGCGGCTTCGCGCCACAATTGCTGGGCGCCGGCGGGATCGGCGAAACAATCTACATGATCGCCGGCTTCGCTTTGCTCGGGCTTGCCTTTGGCCAGTCGTCGGGCGCAGTCAACGGTAATTTCCCAACCTATCGTCGCTATACTGGCGCGGCGATCGTCGCGAATTCGGCATGGTTCCTTGGCGCCGGCTTCGCCCCCTTGGTGGCGCTATTCCTTGCAAGCCGCTTTGGCCTGTGGTCAGTCGGCGCCTACCTTCTATCCGGAGCGCTGTGCACGCTCGCCGCCCTTGCAATTAACAAAGAATGGGCTGCCGCGTTGCACCCTGCCTCAACCCGTGCCGACCAATCGCTCGCGTCGCACTAGGTTATTGCAGTTCTCGCTTTTTTGATTGGCAAAGAAAGCAATTTTCGAGCTCGTTTTCTTTCCATCACCGCAGCAGGAGTAGGGGTGGATTCGCGGTTTTCTCGTGGTCTCCGACTGCGGAAAGGCGCTGTGGTTGGCTATCGGCCTGATCGATCAATCTTCGCGGTAAGAGGTGAAGCTAACGACCGCGGCGGGATTTTGCCTCGTCGGCGAATCGGAGGTGAATTTTAATGCGAAGGATAAGGCCGATTATCCAAAGGGTGTCTAGGCTCTGCCGCTGACGCTGACTGAAGGCGACAAGGACCGCGCCCGCTATCTCGCGATTGGCGAAAGCGACCTCATGACGCTGGGATTCGTCAAGCCGCGCTAAGCGCCGGCGAGTCGAAGGAACGTATTGCAGGCCGCCCGCGACTCCTTCACTGAACCGGGATGGCCGATCTTCCCATGCTCCTCGCGGTCAAGGGCCTCGGCAAGTCGGTTCCGGGACCGCGACTCCTGTTCCGCACGCTCGACCTCGACGTCGCGCCGGGCGAACTGGTTGCGATCATCGGCGAGTCGGGGGTCGGCAAGTCGACCCTGCTCAACATCCTGGCCGGTCTCGACGAAGCCGACGCGGGCTGCGTCGCGATCGACGGGATTGAACTTGGCGCACTCGATGAGAGCGCGCGCACCCGCCTTCGTCGAGAGAAGATCGGCTTTGTCTTCCAGGCCTTCCACATCCTGCCCTATCTAACGCTCGTTCAAAATGTGGCGCTGCCGCTGGCTTTGGTCTCGCCCGACGCTGAAACTGCGCACGCACGCGCGCAGGCGATGCTCAAAGCGGTCGGGCTGGATGGACGCGGCGACGGCTATGCGCGCGACCTGTCGGGCGGCGAGCTGCAGCGGGTCGCGATCGCGCGCGCGCTCGTTCATCGCCCGGCCCTGATCCTTGCCGACGAACCGACCGGCAATCTCGATCCCGAAACGGCGGCGCGCGTCCTGTCGCTATTCGCGGATGCGATCCGGAAACAGGGCGCGGCTGGCGTGATGGTGACTCACTCGGCGGCAAGCGCGGCGATTGCCGATCGGGTGCTGACGCTCGGCGTGGACGCGCTGGTCGAACGACGTGACCGCTGACGCCGGCCTATGGTCGGGGCGGCTCGCACTCGGCTGGGTGATCGGTGGCGAGTGGCGTTTCCATCCCGCCCGCTTCGTCATGACGGCAGTCGCGATCGCGATCGGCGTGGCGCTCGGCTTCGCGGTCCATCTCGTCAACGGATCGGCGCTGGCCTCGTTTGACGGGGCGATGCGCGAGGTTAACGGCGCGGCCGACCTGTCGGTTCGCGCCACCAGCTCGCTCGGGGTAAATGAAAATCTATACCCGCGCGTGGCGCTCGCGGCGGGCGTTGCCGACGCCAGCCCCGTGGTCCTGCTCGATGCACGCATCGGCTCCGTGCGATTGACGCTGCTGGGGGTCGACGTCGTTCGCGCCGCCGCGGTGACCCCATCGCTAGTCGGCATTGCGCCACGTGGGTCGGCCACTGCCAGCGATGCGTCATTCGACGAGCGCGCGCTGTTTCTCTCGCGCGCCGCGATGACGCGATTGCGGGTTGCGGTCGGCGCGCAAGTCGTGGTCGTCGCCAACGGTCGCTCGGTGCCGCTCCGCGTTGCGGGCACGCTGCCGGCGGCGGGCAACATGGCGGCGATCGGGGTGATCGACATTGCCGCAGCGCAGTGGCGGTTCGGGCGCCTCGACCGGATCGACCGGCTCGACCTGTCGCTCGTCGATCGCCCCACGGCGGAGGCGGCGCTCAAGGCATTACTTCCGCCCGATGCGCTTCTCTCCACGGCGCAGGCGCAGGGTGCCCAAGGCGAGTCTCTGTCGCGCGCATACCGTGTCAACCTCGACATGCTCGCGCTCGTAGCGCTGCTGACCGGCGGCTTCCTGGTCTATTCGGCGCAATCGCTGTCGGTCGTTCGCCGCCAGCGCGCCTTTGCGCTGCTCCGGACGCTGGGCATGCCGCGCGGCGCCGTCATCGCCGCGATCGTCGTCGAAGGGCTGGCGATCGGGCTGGTCGGCGCATCGGTCGGACTGGCCGCCGGCTACGCGATGGCGTGGGCGGCGCTGCACTGGTTCGGGGGCGATCTCGGCGCGGGCTATTTCAGCGACGGTAGCGTGCACATCGTCTTCCAGCACGCCGCGGCGTCGGGCTTCTTCGCGCTGGGTCTGGTCGCGGCCATTCTTGGTAGCCTGCTTCCCGCGCGCGATGCTGCACGGGCCGCGCCCGCTGCCGCCTTGAAGAACGCCGGCGACGTGATCGACCCGCGCCAGCCGGTCGCCTGGTGGCCGTCGGCGGCGCTGCTGGTTGCCGGCGCGGCGGCCTCGCTGCTTCCCGCGATCAACGGCCTGCCGCTGTTCGGGTTCGCTGGGATGGCGTTGATGCTGGCGGGAGGTGTCGTCGGGGTTCCATGGTTTGCACGGACGTTGTTGTCGCCGCTTGCACGGCGGTCACACGGCAGCGTGCCGGGGATGCTTGCGATCCGCCATCTCCACGGCGCCCCCGGCGAAGCAGCGACGGCGCTGTGCGGGATCGTCGCCTCGACGGCGCTGATGATTGCAATGGCGACGATGGTCACCAGCTTTCGTGGCGCGGTCGACGACTGGCTCGGCCAGGTGCTTGGCGCGGACCTGTACATGCGCACGACCGCGGGCGCGAACTTTGACCCCGCGACACGTAGCCGGCTGGCAACAACCTCGGGGATCGCCTCCCTTGCTTTTAGCCGCCAACTCCCGCTCACCATCGCCGCCGATCGAGCGCCACTCACCCTGATCGCGCGGCCCGAGCGCGGCGGTCGCGATCCGCTGCTTGTCCTCATTGAGCGCGCGCCAACCCTGCCCCCCGACGCGCTGCCGATCTGGGTCTCGGAGCCGGCGCAGCGACTCTACGGCTGGGATCCGGGAGAGCGCATTGTGCTGCCGATCGCGGGCCGGACCAGCTTCGTAGTCGCCGGCGTGTGGCGCGACTATGGGCGACAAAGCGGGGCAGTCCTAATCGATGAAGGCGATTATCAGCGCCTCACCGGCGACGACGGGCGCGACGAGATTTCGGTCAGGATCGAGCCCGGTCAGAAACCCGCGTGGGTAGCGCGCGAGATGACGGCGCGCCTTCCCGCCCTGCTTCGCGATCAGGTCGAGGTCACGCAACCCGCGACGCTCCGGCGGCTCGCGCTCACGCTGTTCGACCGCAGCTTCGCGGTCACCTATCTGCTGGAAGCAGTCGCGATCCTCGTCGGGCTTGCCGGTGTCGCCGCGACAATGTCGGCGCAGACCATCGCGCGCGAGCGGGAGTTCGGCATGTTGCGTCATCTGGGACTGACCCGCGGCCAGTTGACCACAATGCTGGCGACCGAGGGCGCGATTGTCGGGCTGACCGGCGCACTGGCCGGCATCGGCCTCGGGCTGGCGCTTGCCCAAGTCCTTATCCACGTTATCAACCCGCAATCGTTCAACTGGACGATGGCGACGCGCATCCCGATCGGCACGCTGGCCGGGGTCGCGGCAGCGCTTACTGGTGCGGCAGCGGCGACTGCCGTCCTCGCCGGCCGGCGCGCGACCGCGAACAGCGCAATCCAGTCGGTGCGGGAGGATTGGTGATGGACCGTCTGCGAATCCTCGTCGGCTGGCTCGCCGCGATCGCCATCGCGGCGCCGGCGGCCACGCCCTACCCGGTGGTGCGGCCGGGCATCGTGCTGCGCTTCCCCGCCGATCACGGCGCGCATCCCCAATTCCGTACCGAATGGTGGTACGTCACCGGCTGGCTGCGTACTGCGTCGGGCCAGGATCTTGGCTTCCAGGTCACCTTCTTTCGTACTCGGCCCCAAGGCAATGAGGGCAACCCCAGTCGCTTCACCGCACGGCAGCTGATGTTCGCGCACGCGGCGTTGTCTGATGCCGCCACCGGCCGGCTACTGCACGGCCAACGCGCGGCGCGGGCGGGCTTCGAACTCGCCGGTGCGCGCACCAACGATGCAGACGTCGAGATCCGTGACTGGCGGCTGCACCGTTCGCCGACCGGGCGCTGGGCAGCGCGCGTGAACGCCGATGGTTTTGGGCTGGCGCTCGACTTCCAGCCAATTCAGTCACCGCTGCTGCAAGGCCAAGGCGGCTATAGTCGCAAGGGGCCGGACCCAAAGCAGGCCAGCTATTATTATTCGATCCCCCATTTGCGGGTCAGCGGCCGCGTCCGTCGCGGTAACCATCTCGAGGCCGTGACCGGCGAGGCATGGCTCGACCGGGAGTGGTCGTCCGACTACCTTGCTTCCGATGCGCAGGGCTGGGACTGGACCGGGCTCAATTTCGACGACGGATCGGCGCTGATGGCGTTCCGGATTCGCCGCAAGGGTGGTGGCACGATTTGGGCAGGTGGCTCCTATCGCCGGTCGGGCGGCACGGTCGCGGTGCTGGGACCCGGCGATGTCAGCTTCCGCACGCTCGCCACTTGGCGAAGCCCGGCTACCGGAGCGGTTTATCCCGTCAAGCAGCAAATCGACATCCGCATCGACGGCCGCATTGCCAGCTGGATCCTGCAGCCAATGTTCGCCGCGCAGGAACTCGATTCGCGGCGAAGTGGATTGCCAGTATACTGGGAAGGCGCGGTCAGCACGCGCGGCGGTCGCGGCTATCTTGAACTGACCGGCTACGACCAGGCACTTAAGATGTAACCGGACGCTTGCCCCTTTATTGAAACTAAGAAACACCTGTCCGTTGTCGGAACATTTGGCGCAACTCGCGGCGAAGCTTGGCGGAGTGTTGGCCTCGTCTGGGGGTTAATGTTAGGTGGCGAGCTTGCGGTGTTGTAATCGACGAAGTTCGATGGTCTTTCGCTTGATCCTTTCGCGTTGTTTGATGATGGTCTCGGACCTGCCGAAGTAGGCATCGGCGGGCGTCACATTGTCCAAATTCTCGTGGTAGCGCCGATGGTTGTAATGCTCGACGAACGCCTCGATCTGACCTTCGAGCTCGCCGAGCAGCGCGCCTTAACGAGCGCCGCTTCGGTCCGTGTGCCCAGCGCTTCCGGTGGCCGATCAAATTCTCGTCTGTCTCAATCCGATCCATTGCCCACATCGCTCGCGGACATAGCAACGCAGCCAAATCCTAATGTCTGTTTTCGACCTAAAGCGAACGCTTGGGTAACGGAGCGAGACTCAGCTTAATGGCTCGGTGCCTGACGTTTGGAGCCGGCCGCTTCTGCCTCGCAAGAGTAGGGCGTATCGGGCTCGGAACAGAAATTCGGCCATTTCCCGCTGGCTTGCCAGTAAGCGACGAGGCCAAGGCGCCGGGCAAGGCCGATGAAGCGCGGGTCGCGGCGGAAGTTGGCGTTCCAAGGTGCGAACAACAGGTCGGTGCTGTGCAGTAGGGTGCGGTCGGTCGGCCAGCGTGCGACTAATGCATAGAGATCTTCCACCCGACCGAACTCGGGCAAGGCCTGTAACACGAAAAGTTTCTGAGCCGCGTTCAACTCGCGTGTCTTGGCGAGAGTCATGAACGCGTCCTGGTTTGCCAACGTCGGCTCACGACGTGCCTTGATATAGGTCAGGATGCCCGCGTCCATGCGCGCGCCTGAGCGCCGCAGGGCCTGCTCGAAATCACCGTAGCGCAGATCGATCTCATCGCGCACGACCTTGATGGCGTCGGCGTCAGGCCACAGCTGCATTGCGCGGGCGAGCTGGGAGCGCGCCTTGGCAAGGTCGCCGGTATACACCAGGGCGCGAATCGACGCGGCACGCAGAGTTGGCGACAGCTTGTCGATCTGGGCCGCGCGGTCAGCGTCGGCGGCGGCGTCATAAACCCGGCCGACCGCAGACATCGCCTCTGCCCGGGCGCGAAATACGCTGATATTATCGGGATGCGACAGGGCAAGCTTGTCGAACTTGGCAATTGCGTCGAGCAACGGGAGGTCGGGGCGAACAGCGACTTCGGCGACCCCGATCTCGGCCAAGTCCGGGAACACCTTGCGGGTAGCCGCGATATCGCCGCGCAGGGTGGAGCGCAATTCCTCAGCTGGCTCAAACGGCGCGCTGTACCTGAGCCCGATGCTTTCTAGATCAAGCAAGCGGGCCCTGGCGGGCTCGAACTTCGGCGCCGCCTCGACGACCTTGCGAAGCTGGGCCAGGATTGGTTGGACGTCCCACCCTAGCCCGTCCGCGGCGACGCACGAATTTAGGTAAAGCTGTCGAACTTCCTCTTTTAGCGGGCTGTTAGGATCGGCCGTCGCCTCCGCCGCGCAGCCGAGAACGCGACCAGTCACTACCGCGAGCATTTCCTCATCATGAACATCGCCCGAAAGCTTGAACTGGCTCGACCACAGGATCGCTTGGTCACGGGTCGTGGAGATCGAGACGTTGGCGGTCGAGGAGTTGGCGTCGACCGCTACCTTTAGACTGGCTTGCCCGGCGCTCTGCGGTTCGAGCAGCCGGAGTTGGGTCGAGCCTGCGCCTTGGAGCGAGCCGAGCGCGGCAAGCATCCCTCGCGCCATCCGTTGCGACGAGGCAGAGGAATCGGCGGCAACCACGACAACCGCGGGCGGCACCTTGGCGGGAGAGCCGAGCTTGCCCGATAGCAAAACTGCAACGAGCAGCAGTGCGATGCCCGCAAGTGAAAGCAAGAGAACGCGCCAGTTGGGGCCGGAGCCGGAAGGAGGCGGGCCTGACGATGGAGCGGCGACGGGTTCTGGCGGGTGGCGGGCACTTACGCTTTCGATATCGGCGACAAGGGTTTTGAGCGCGGGCGGCGATCCGCGACCGTTCCACTTGCCTAGCTTGATCGTCTGATACTGGCGGAAGCCCATTGGCGGCTCCGCGCCGTCGAGGCTGACCGGAACCAGCTTCCCGTTGTCACGGCCGGCCGCCGCTTCATCTCGGACCCACGGCGAATCCACCGACTGGGCCGACCACAACACCACTACCGCGTTGGCCGCACTCAGCGCTTCCTCGATTATCTTGGAATATTGCGCGCCGCTTGTGATGTGCTGATCCCACCACACGGAGTGGCCGGCCTTTTCGAGCGCGGCAACGATGGGGCGCGCCGTGCGGACGTCGTCGCGGTCGTAACTTAAGAACACACTGGCCATGCTCAGCCCCCCGCCGGAAGGATGCTGCCTTCAAACGACAGCCGGCGCAATCCGCCTATAGCATGCAGCATGTTTGAGTAGGTAATTAAGCCCTCGCCGACAGTCCGCTATTTAGCCGAAGCCAATGTCCGCTTTCCACCCATTACGGACATTAGCAGTCGGTCCGCTTTCGGCCAATGGCGGTCGTCCAGGCGCTCGCAGAACTCCGACAATCCTCGATGCAGATGACCTTGTAGGCTTTGGTGGGAAAATAGCATTTTCCTAACTAAACGGGATTCCGCTTAGCTCAGCTTGCAGCATCTTGACGCTTGTGGGCTGGATCATTCGGATGCTGTCAAAGCGTTCGAAGTGCCTGCGAGGGCCGCGCGCTGAGGCTCGGAAGGCTGCCGCCCAGCCCGACTAGGAGGACGATTACGAGGCCTGTCGCAAGCGTCATAGCGATTAGCGCTGGGTCGGGCGCCCAAGTAAAGTCGAACAATTGCGTTATGATGATCCAGGCGCCGATCAGGCCGAGGCCAAGGGCTACGAACGTGACGAGCGCCGCTAGCAATAGGAACTCCAGCGTCTGTAACCGAAGCAATTGCCGACGGGTCGCGCCAAGCACGCGCAGCACGACGCCGTCATACGTTCGCGCCTCTCGCATCGCTGCGGTGGTCCCGGCCAGCACCGCGATACCGGCAAGGAACGCCGCCGACGCCGCCCAGGCGATCGCGACTGACACCCCCGCCGCTACCTCGCCAACCTGCTCAAGCACGTCGCGTACGGGAATAAGGCTAGTTGACGGAAACTGCGCGGCAACCCGATCGCGCACAGTGGAGTCCGCGCCGCCGGGCAAGCTGATCGTGGCTGACAAACTGTGCGGCACGTCCACCAGCGCGTTGGGCGACAGGACCAGCACGAAATTGAAGCCGAGCGTATCCCAGTCGATTTGGCGGAAGGAAGCGATCCGCGCCCGCCGTTCGCTGCCGTAAACGCTGAATCGAAGTTCATCGCCAAGGTTAAGGCCGAGCGCCTCGCGCAAACGGTCGTCGACGGAGACCAGCGGGGCTCCGCTGTAGCCCGGCGGCCACCATCGGCCTTGGGTCAGGCTGCTGCCGGGCGGTATCGTCTCGGCATAGGTTAAACCTCGTTCCCCGCGCAGCGCCCAAGCGCCGTCTGGTATCTCGTCCAAGTCGGCGACGTTGGTAGTACCGTAACCGGTGATTGTCCCGCGCAGCAGCGGCACAAGCTGGACCTCGGCCGACGGGCTGGCACCACGAACGGTCGCGCGAAATTCGTCGGCCCGGGCGCGAGGAACGTCGAGCGCGAAAAAAGCCGGTGCCCGCTCGGGGATGTAACGTTGCAAGTTGGCATCAAAGCTCGACCGCACGGCCGCAATCTGGACGAACATGGTGAGGCCGATACCCAGCGCGACGACCAGCCCGATGGTTCCCGCGCCAGGCCGGTGCAAACCCGCTAGCGCAAGGCGCAAGAATGGATTGCTAGGCCGCGGCACCTTCGCTGCGCCCCAGCGGACCAACCAGCCGAGCCCGGCGAGCAGGACCAGCACCGACGCGACCGCGGCGAGATAGTCAGCGGTGAGCAGTGGGCGCGTGGCGCTAGCAAGTGCGAGCGCAAGGATCAGCGCTGACGGCACTGCCAACCACAGTAGGCCCTTCGAGAGCGGGATGCGCCTTGTATCCACCGACCCCCGAAGCAATCCCGCGGCCGGGACGTTAGCCGCTCGTGCAAGGGGAAGCGCGGCGGCGGCGAGTGCGGTCAGGAGGCCAAACCCGGCCGCCAGCAATAGCGGACCAAATGCGACTCCCGTTTCAAGGGAGACCGGCAGCACCTCCGCCGCCGCGCGCGACACGACCGGCACCGCCACCATTCCAAGGCCAAGTCCTCCGAATGTCGCCAGCCCCGCGACCCACGCCAGCTGGAGCGCGTAGATTTGCCGTATCAGCGCTGAATCTGCGCCCAGAACCTTCAAGGTCGCAATTGTGGACTGCCGCGCGCGCAGGAACGAGGCGACGGCATTGGCGATCCCGATGCCGGCGATGACCAACGCGGTCAGGACGATCATCGTCAGGAATTCAGCCATGCGCGAGAAAAAGCGTCCGGCGCCTGGCGCTGCCTTGTCCCGCGTCTTGGCTTCCCAGCCGCCTGCCGGAAACGCGTCGTTGATCCGCTTGATCATCGACTGCGGATCGGTGGCAGTCGCAATCCGGTAGCGGACTTCGAACAGGCTACCGGGCTGCATGAGGCCGGTCGCCGGGAGGTCGCGCATGGCGACCATCACCACGGGGCCGAGAGAAAATCCCTCGCCAAGCCGGTCCGGTTCTTCGGCGATGATCCCGCCAACACGCAAGGTCGAGGTGCCAAGCCGGAAGGTCGATCCCAGCGGCACCCGCGCAGCGAGCGCCTCGTCAATCCACGCCTCGCCCTCGGGCGGCGCGCCTATAGTCAGCCCGTCAGTCAGCCGTAAGGTGCCGTACAGTGGGTAAGCGCCGTCCACCGCCTTTAACTGCACCGGAATCGAGCGGTTGCCGGTGACTGCTGTCGATGTCATGCGAATCGACTGGGCGACCCGCCCCGCCGCGTCGAACAGCAATTGTTCCTCCGTCGTAGCTAGGCGCGCCGAGCGTGCGAACTCGACGTCCCCGCCAAGGATAACGCTGCCGCGCTCGTTAAGCCCACGCTCCATCGCCGCGGCGAGGCTGCCGACTGCCGCCAGGGCGGCTACCCCCAGTAACAGGCTGAAGAACAGCAAGCGCAACCCGCGGAAACGCCAGTCAAGTTCTCGCTTGCCTATCGTCCAGGCCAGTCGCCAGCCATTCATGCAGCGCGGTCCGCAACGAGCCGCCCGTCGGCCAGCTCGATCACTCGGTTACATCGCCCCGCGAGCACTCGTTCGTGGGTAATGACAACGAGCGTCGAATCGGTTGCATCGCAGCGCTCGAACAACAAATCCATGACCGCCGTGCCCGTCACGGCGTCAAGGTTGCCAGTTGGCTCGTCGGCAAAGATCAGGGCCGGGCGTGGACCAAGTGCGCGGGCGATGGCGACGCGCTGCTGCTCGCCGCCCGACAATTGTGCCGGATAGTGGTCGAGCCGGTGGCCTAGCCCGACTGCTTCCAGCTCCTCGCGGGCGGCGTCAAACGGGGCGTCCCGTCCAGCAAGCTCCATCGGCACCGCGACATTTTCGAGCGCGGTCATTGTCGGCAGCAGGTGGAAGGCCTGCAGCACGATCCCGATCCGTCCGCGCCGGGCCTGTGCCAGCCGGTCTTCGTCAAGCTTCGTAAAGTCCTCCCCGACGATCGTGACCTCACCCGAGGTCGCTCGTTCAAGCCCGCTCAGCACCGCCATCAACGATGACTTACCCGATCCCGACGCGCCCAAGATCGCGAGCCGCTCGCCACGGTGAACGTCGAGATCGATCCCTCGCAGGATCTCGGTGGCGCCGTCGCCCGAGCCGAGGGTGAGGGTGACATTGCGGGCATGGATCATCATATCGGTCATCGCCCACGCACATGGGTAAAGGATCAAGAATGGCAAGGAAAATGCTGAGGTATGCGATTGCTGGAACGGCGGTCGTACTTTCCGTAACCGGCTGCTCGGAGGAAGCTGCTGTGCCGGCGGCCCCGCAAGTGGCCGAGGCCGGCCCGGTCGAAATCCCGCGTCCAGCCGGCGATGAGCGGTTGGTGGTGGCATTTGGCGACAGCCTTTATGCAGGGTACAAGCTCGCCCCAAATGAAGGGCTGGCGCCGCAATTGCAGGCGGCACTGCAGGCGGCTGGAATGAACGCCCGTGTCCACAATGCGGGCGTGTCGGGTGATACCACGGCGGCAGGAAAGACGCGGCTCGGTTTCGTGCTCGACAATCTCGACCGCAAGCCTGGGCAGCTCTCGGGCGGCCAGCGCCAGCGTGTGGCGATTGCGCGCGCACTGGCCATGCGACCTGACGCACTGGTTTGCGATGAACCGGTGGCATCGCTTGACGTGTCGATTCAGGCACAAATCATCAACCTGTTTCTGCAACTACGGCGCGATTTGAACCTGACCATGCTGTTCATCAGCCACGACCTGAGCGTGGTCCGCCATGTCAGCGACCGCGTGGCCATGATGTACCTGGGGCGGATTGTAGAAATCGGGCGGACCGAAGATATTTTTAATTCCCCGCGCCACCCTTACACCCGCGCCCTGCTCGACAGCGCGCCACGCCTGGCAGCAGACGGCGCGCCGGCGCAAGAAATCCGGCCCATCAGAGGTGAGCTGCCCTCGCCGATCAACCCGCCAAGCGGTTGCGCGTTTCACCAGCGTTGTGCTTACGCGCAAGAACGCTGCAAAAACGAGCTGCCAATACTGCGCCCGTCCGGCGACCAACGCGAAGCCGCTTGTCATTTCCCACTTGGAGACTAACCCGATGACCAGTGCCCTGCCGCGCGATGCCGAACCCTGGACCTGGCCCGAATCCGAGTGGCGCCGCCGCGTTAACCAGGTCCGCGCAGGGCGTAGCTTGCGTCCGAAAGTCTGGCCGGGTGGTGCACGCTGCGCAGTTGCGCTGTCGTTTGACAGCGACCACGAAACCAATGAACTGCGCGACGGCGGTCGCTCAGTTGGCCGGATGTCCTGGGGCCAATACGGCAGCCGGGTAGGTGTTCCGCGCATCCTGGAATTGCTGCAGCGCAGCCAGGTTCCGGCGACGTTTTTTGTTCCGGCTGTTGCCGCCTTGCTGTACCCGGACGAGCAACGCCGCGTCATTGCAGAGGGGCACGAAATAGGTTTGCATGGATGGATTCACGAACTCAATTCCATCCTGCCTGAAAAAGACGAGCGTGAACTGCATCTGCGTGCTTCCGATACCCTGACAGACATCACCGGCGTTCGCCCGGTTGGCATGCGCACGCCGTCCTGGGACTTCTCGCCCGCCACCCTTTCCATCCAGCGCGAGATGGGTTTGCTGTATGACTCGTCCTTGATGGCAGACGATGACCCCTACGAGCTGGACGAGGCTGGTGAGCCCACCGGAATTGTCGAGCTGCCGGTGGAGTGGATTCGGGACGACGCGGTTTACTTCAACATGAACCGGTTCCAGGCCCTGCGCCCCTACACCGCCCCCACGACCGTGCTGGATATTTTTCGGCGTGAGTTCGACCAGGCGTATGCGGAAGGCGGCCTGTTTTTACTGACCATGCACCCGCATGTCATCGGCTACCGTTCGCGCATGTTCATTCTTGAAGAGCTGATAAGCCACATGAAAAGCAGGC
>ENA-OFDP01000151-OFDP01000151.1-metagenomes-genome-assembly--contig:-NODE-151-length-32097-cov-5.012889_pt1 | contig 32097 bp, 26 predicted proteins | sample MGYA00153389_OFDP01 | MGnify analysis MGYA00153389
GTCGTGCCGTTCTCTGTCTGGTGTCTGCCACCGGACTGGGGATGCTGGGCGCGCCAGTGTGGGCGCAGGCGTTAGATGGATCAGGCTTGCCCGCTGGTGTTGACGATGCGCCGCTGATTCTAAAAAGCACCCCGATGCTGGCTGAAACACCGCCAGATGAGCAAGACATCAAGCCGCCCACCTTTGTCTTTGGCGACCGCATTTCAGGCCGCACCGACCTGGAAACCATCATTGATGGCAACGCCGAAGTGCGGCGTGGCAAAAACGCCATTCGTGCTGACCGCATTGAGTATTACCAGCCTGAGGATCAGGTCACCAGCCGTGGCAATGTGCGCATCAACAGCGGTGGAAATCTGTTCAGTGGCCCTGAGCTACAACTAAAAATAGATACTTTTGAGGGCTATTTTTTAACGCCAACTTACCGGTTTCTATCTAACGGCGGCAACGGCACAGCGCAGCGGATTGACTTTATTGACGCCAATCGCCTGGTAGCGCGCGAGGCGACCTTTACCACTTGCGAACGTGGCGATGAAAAAACCTGGGAGCCTGCCTGGGTGCTCAGTGGCACCAGCTTCAAGTTTGACAAAGAGGCAGAAACGGGCGAAGCCACAGGCGCGGTGCTGCGCTTTAAAAACGTGCCGATCCTGGCGTTTCCGACCATCAGTTTCCCGCTCAGTGACAAGCGCAAATCGGGCTTGCTGCCGCCAACGTTTAACCTTGACAGCACCAGCGGCTTTGAAGTCAGCCAGCCCTATTACTTCAACATTGCGCCCAACCGCGATGCGACGCTGACCACCACTGTGATGAGCAAGCGCGGCATTAACCTGGGCGCTGAAGCGCGTTACCTGGAGCGCGACTACTCGGGGCGTTTGCGTACCAACTTCTTGCCCAGCGACTCATTGAGAAAAATCAATCGCTGGTCTTATGCGCTTGAGCACACGGGCACGCTGGACACGGGTTTGTCGCAAGTCGGCAACGTCGGTTTGAACCTGAATTTGAACCGCGTCAGTGACAACAATTACTGGCGTGATTTCCCGCGCAGCAGTAGTTCGCTGACGCAGCGTTTGCTGTCAAGTGATGCCAGCTTGAGCTGGGGCCGGGGCTACCTGTCGACCTCTGTGCGAGCCCTGAAATGGCAAACCCTGCAAGACCCGCTGTCGGTCATCGTGCCGCCTTATGACAGGCTGCCGCAAGTCACGGCGGCGTACACACGGGTCAATGTGCCGGTGGCAGGCGTGAGCGGTTTTGACTGGTCGGCGTCGGGCGACTTCACGCGTTTTTCATCAGACCGGCTGCTGACCAGGCAGCCCAACTCTGACCGCGCTGTGTCAATAACGCAGCTCAGCCGCCCTTTCATTACCCCGGGTGGCTACGTCACGCCCAAGCTGCAACTGCACGCCACCACCTATAAATTTGATGCGCCGTTGCTGGGTGGCGCTACCAGCGCATCGCGCGCCGTGCCTACTTTTAGCCTGGACAGCGGCCTGCAGTTTGAGCGCCAAGCCAGTCTGTTTGGCCGCAACTTTACACAGACGCTGGAACCCAGAGCCTTTTACGTCCGTACGCCGTACCGCGACCAGTCGCGGCTGCCCAATTACGATTCAGGTGCGAACGACTTCAACTTTGCCACGGTATTTACTGAAAACGCTTTCGTCGGCAATGACCGCATCTCAGACGCCAACCTGCTGACGCTGGGTGTCACATCGCGCCTGTTGAACCCTGACACCGGGGCTGAGGCAGTGCGTGTGGGCGTGGCGCAGCGGCTGCGCTTTGCCGACCAGAAAGTCACGCTACCGGGCGGCTTGCCGGTGACAGACCGCATCAGTGATTTGCTGTTTGGCACGTCGATCAATTGGGTTCCTGAGTGGTCATTTGACGGCACATTGCAGTACAACCCAAAAATCAGCAAGTCTGAGCGCTCAACTTTTGGCGCACGTTATAGCCCCAGCAATTACCGTGTGGTCAGTGCTGCTATCCGGCGCCAGCGCAACGTCAGCAGCTCGCTCGATGTAGGCTGGCAGTGGCCCATCAACGACCTGTGGGGTGACAAGGGCAAAGACCTGGGTGCCGGCAACGGCCAGGGTGGCGGGCGTTACTATGGCGTGGGTCGGCTTAACTACAGCTTCCAGGACAAAAAACTGGTTGATGCGGTGGTCGGCCTTGAGTACGATGGCTGCTGCTGGATTGGCCGCGTGGTGCTGCAGCGCTCGCAAAGCGGCGTCGCCACGGCCAACACCCGCATTTTGTTTCAGCTTGAGCTGGTCGGTTTTTCACGCCTGGGCGTGAACCCTCTCGACATGCTCAAGGCCAATGTTCCCCGCTACCAGTTCCTGCGTGACCAGATAACCGCACCTAGCCGCTTTACAACCTATGACTAATTACCGCATTCAACGCCGCAACAACTGTGTGAATTCTGGCCTGGCACGACCACTGGCAGCCATGCTGCTGATTTTGCCTTGCCTGCTGACCCAAGCTCAAACGCTACGGCCATCGACGGGGCCGCTGCGCTTGTCAACACCGCCAGCAGTTACCAGCAACCCGCTGTTTGGCCGACAGCGCTCTGCCGATTACATTGTGGCGGTGGTCAACTCTGAACCCGTGACCAACAACGAGGTACGCAACAGTCTGCTGCGCACTGAGCAGCAACTGACGCAGGCCGGCACCGCCATGCCACCGCGCGATGAACTGGCCCGGCTGGTGCTGGAGCGGCTGATTGGCGACAAGGTGCAGTTGCAGGAAGCGCGGTTTTCAGGCATCCGGATCGACGAAAGCGCCATCGACAACGCGGTGCAAGGCGTGGCTCAGCAAAACCAGTTGACGGTTGACGAGTTGCGCAGGCGTCTGGTTGCTGACGGCCTGACTTTTGCCAAGTTTCGCGATGGCCTGCGCGACGAATTGCTGGTCAACCGTTTTCGCCAGCGTGAGGTTGATGCGCGCGTCAAGGTGACCGATGCCGATGTGGACCAGTTTTTGCGCGACCAGGAAGGCAACAGCGACGGTGCAGCGATTGACCTCAACCTGGCCCAAATCCTGGTGGCGGTGCCTGAAAACGCCACGCCAGAGCAAGTTGCCAGCCTGCAGGCCAAAGCCCAGTTGGCAGCCGATCGCGCCAGAGCAGGCACCGATTTTGTGGCTTTGGTGAACGAGTTTTCTGAACCTTCGTTGCGTGCATCGGGTGGCCAATTGGGTCTGCGCAGTGCAGAGCGCTACCCCCCGATTTTTCTGCAAGCGACTGAAAAACTGCGCACTGGCGGCATCGCCGGGCCAGTGCGAAGCGGCGCGGGTTTTCACGTGCTGAAAGTGGTTGAAAAGCGTCAGGCCGGCATGCCAGGTGTCAACATCACCCAAACCCGTGCACGGCATATTTTGTTGCGCGTCAGCCCTCAGCAACGCGAAGCTGTAGCCAAAGAAAAGTTGTCTGATATCAAAAAGCGCGTGCTGGCAGGCCAGGCTGATTTTGCTGCCCTTGCGCGTGAAAACAGCGACGACGGTTCGGCCAAAGATGGTGGTGATTTGGGCTGGAGCAATCCCGGCATGTTTGTGCCTGAGTTTGAGCAAACCATGAATGGCTTGGCACCTAACCAGATCTCCGAACCTGTGGTGTCGCGCTTTGGCGTTCATTTGATTCAGGTGCTGGAGCGCCGCGAAACTCAGCTGTCAAACCGCGACCAGCGCGAACTGGCTCGCAGTGTGATACGCGAGAAAAAACTCGAAGACGCCTATGCCATCTGGGCACAAGAAATCCGCGGAAGGGCATATGTGGAATTTCGCGAACCACCGCTGTAGATATGTGGCCCCCACGCTCGCTCACTTCGTGTAGCTTTCTGCCCCCCGAGGGGGCTAATTTTTCTAAAGGCGGCTTGTCTAAAAATTGATGAAACACATTCCCCGCAAACGCTTCGGCCAGCACTTCCTGACCGACCGGGGCATCATTGAAGACATTGTTCATGCCATAGCGCCGCAGGCCGGCCAAGCAATGGTCGAGATTGGCCCAGGTCTGGGCGCCATGACGCAGCCGCTGGTCGAGCGGCTGGGGCATTTGACGGTGATTGAGCTGGACCGTGACTTGGCGGTGCTGCTGCGCAAACGCACAGAGCTGACCGTGATTGAATCAGACGTGCTGCGGGTTGACTTTCGTGCATTGGCGGGTCTAGCCACAAGTAAACTGAGGATTGTTGGCAACCTGCCGTACAACATTTCCACACCGATTTTGTTTCACCTGCTCGATGTGGCCGATATCGTTGAAGACCAGCACTTCATGTTGCAAAAAGAAGTCATTGACCGCATGGTGGCCAAACCGTCAACCAGCGATTACAGCCGCCTGAGCGTGATGCTGCAATGGCGCTACGCCATGGAAAACGTGCTGTTTGTGCCGCCGCAAAGTTTTGACCCGCCACCGAGAGTTGACAGCGCGATCGTGCGAATGTTGCCGCATGAAAGGCCTGAGTCGCTCGATGTCAAACTTTTCAGCGAACTGGTACGCGTTGCCTTCAGCCAGCGCCGCAAATTAATGCGCCATTCACTGGGCAAGTGGCTGGAGGCGCGCAACTTCAGCGGAGTTTTTAATCTGCAGCGACGCGCTGAAGAAGTGCCTGTGGCGGAGTACGTTGCGCTGGCACAGGCTGCCTAAGGTGCTATAAATTCAGGAGTTTTTTACGCCCGTATTTATTGGGTTGCAACCTGATTTGGCATATAAAAAAGCCCTCAAACATGATGTTTGAGGGCTTTTTATGTTGATGTAACTGGTTCAGGCTGCAGCCAGCCAGTAACCTGAGTTAAAAGGGCTGCTCATGCGCAGCGCCAACGGTGATACGTCAAGTAATTTGTCGGTAGGCATGGCTTCTTCGCCGTCTGCTACCTGAGCCTCGTTAGCCCGATCCCCTTGGCTATTGTCTGGGGAGCGGGCTACAGAAAAGAATAGAAGCACCGGAACGGAATCTTTCGATCCGCCCAGTAGTCAGCCGCATCCCTGAAGATGTCCAGCAGTTGCTCACGCGCCTCTTTGTCAAACTTGGCGTGCGCAGGAATTTGCTCCAGCACAACGATAAAACCGGGTTGCGGGCCTGATTTGTGAACCAGGTCTGTCAGGCAGTCGTACAGTGCATCAAAGTTTTTGCCAAAGTGCGCGGGAAAAGTGTACTGGGCGGCAACCATGTCCAGAATGTCCTGCTTGCTCTGAGCGCTGCTCAGGTTTGCGTACAGGAAATGCTGGCCAAGCTGAGTGGCCGCGTCCTGCAACTCTTGCACGCGAAACGCGCGAATCGATTGCACGATGTTGGGTCGAATTCCTTTTAAGGGCATGTCAGTATCCTTACGAAGTGGTGTGTCCATCTCCGTGTTTCTTTCTACAAAATGATCAAAACTCAAAATAACAACCTGTCTTGTTTAAAAAGCCTTTTCAGGCAGACTACTGGGCAATCTTGCGAAAGCTGGCGTAATGGTCATCGGTGTAATAACACGCCTCGGGTGCAGTCGGTTTTAAGCCACCACACACAATGCGCCGCGCTCCCCGCGTACGTTCACCAGACGTTTTTACTGTGTATTCACGGTAAAAACCACGATTTTTGGCCGGGAGAATTCGCTCCCGATTGCCAAAAACCGTACCATCCTTGTCGTACTTGAACGGGCCACCCGCGTAAATCAACTTCATCATGTCCTGGCCTTGGACGGGCAATTGCGTTTGCGCAATCGTCTCGTTAACACCGCCTGGTACAGGACCCTTGCTGTGCACCAAATCCGTGCTTGCCAGCATCAAGCCCAAAGAAAGCAAACCAGCCATGAAGGCTGATTTTGCGAATTTTTTAGCCAGCGACCCATCCCAATTGCAGAACATGAAAAAAACCTTTTCTCGATTCAAGAGATCCGCAACCGCCAGTTTTCTCTGGGGTTAACCCTTAAATTCAAGAATGATAGTGTGCCGCAAGTTGAAAAAAAACGCAATAGCCTGCTGAAAATGAAGGCAGAAAAAGTGAGGCTTTAATCTTCTAAAGTTAGTGCTGGCTATCTAAACAAGCCTTATCTTGCAGCGTTTGCGTCGGCAACAGTCAAGGCTGTCATATTTACAATTCTGCGCACTGTGGCGCTGGCCGTGAGAATATGCACAGGTTGCGCCGCACCCAGCAGAACAGGGCCAATGGCAATATTGCCGCCAGCAGCTGTTTTGAGCAGGTTGTAGGAGATATTGGCCGCGTCAATGTTTGGGAACACCAGCAAATTGGCGTCCCCAATCAGTGCACTGTGCGGCATGATCGCCTCGCGCTGTTTGCCATCGAGTGCCACATCGCCGTGCATTTCACCGTCCACCTCAAGCCATGGCGCTTGTTCGCGCAGCAATTCCAGGGTCCGGCGCATTTTGATGGCGCTGGGCTCGTTGCTGCTGCCAAAGTTGGAATGTGACAGCAGCGCGGCTTTGGGTTTGAGGCCAAAGCGCATCATCTCCTCAGCCGCCAGCGCCGTGATTTCACACAGCTCTTCGGGTGTCGGGTCGTAATTGACGTGCGTGTCTACGAGAAAAATTTGACGGTCTGGCAGTAACAGGCCGTTCATACACGCATACACCGGCATGTTTTGTTTTGTACTGTCTGCGCCGCCAGGGTGCTTGCCGATGACCTGGTCAATGTATTGCAGATGCGTGTGGGTAGTGCCCCAGGTGCCGCAAATCATGCCATCGACCTCGCCCTTGCGCAGCAACATGGCACCGATGAGTGTCAGGCGGCGGCGCATTTCGATTTTGGCGGTTTGCACCGTGGTGCCTTGTCGCTCGGTCATGCGGTGGTAGGTCTGCCAAAAGTCGCGGTAGCGCGGATCCTGCTCAACGTTGACCACGTCGTAGTCCAGCTCTTCCTTCAAGCGCAGGCCAAACTTTTCGATGCGCTTGGCAATCACCAGTGGCCGGCCGATCAGGGTTGGGCGCGCAAGGCCCTCGTCGACCACAATTTGCACGGCACGCAGCACGCGTTCTTCTTCGCCCTCGGCAAAAGCAATTCGCTTTTTGCTGGCCCGCTTGGCGGCGTCAAAAATAGGCTTCATGGTTGTGCCTGATGCATACACAAAGTTTTGCAGCCGCGCCCGGTAGGCTTCCATGTCGGCAATGGGACGCAGCGCCACGCCGCTGTCAGCAGCCGCTTTGGCAACCGCAGGTGCAATCTTCATCATCAGGCGCGGGTCAAATGGCTTGGGGATCAAATATTCTGGGCCAAAAGCCAGCTTTTCACCCGCATAAGCGGCAGCCACCACCTCGCTTTGCTCGGCTTGTGCCAGCTCTGCAATCGCGTGGACGGCAGCAATTTCCATCTCAATGGTGATGGTCGACGCACCTGCATCCAGCGCACCCCTGAAAATGTATGGAAAGCACAAGACGTTGTTGACCTGATTTGGGTAATCTGTGCGGCCAGTAGCGATGATGGCGTCGTCGCGCACGGCTTTTACATCGTCGGGGTTGATCTCGGGATTCGGGTTGGCGAGAGCAAAAATAATCGGTTTGGCAGCCATTTTTTTGACCATGTCTTGCTTCAAAACGCCGCCCGCAGACAAGCCCAAAAAGATGTCTGCACCTTCAATGACTTCGCTCAGTGTGCGAGCATTGGTTTTTTGTGCAAATTCGATTTTGTCTTCGTCCATCAGCTCTGTACGGCCCGCGTACACCACACCTGCCAAATCAGTCACGTACACGTTTTCACGCGCAATGCCCAATTTCAAAAGCAGGTTCAAACAAGCCAGCGCCGCGGCACCCGCGCCCGACGTGACCAGCTTGACCTGACCAGGCGCTTTGCCGACCACTTTCAACGCATTCAAAATCGCCGCACCCACGGTAATCGCTGTGCCGTGCTGGTCGTCATGAAACACCGGAATCTTCATGCGTTTGCGCAACTCGCGCTCTACATAAAAGCAGTCTGGGGCCTTGATGTCTTCTAAATTGATCGCGCCGAAGGTGGGCTCTAAAGATGCAATGATGTCAACCAGTTTGGCGGGGTCTTTCTCGTCAATCTCGATGTCAAAAACATCCACGCCTGCAAACTTTTTGAACAAGACTGCCTTGCCTTCCATCACCGGCTTGGAGGCCAGTGGGCCAATGTCACCGAGTCCCAAAACAGCCGTGCCGTTGGTGATCACCGCCACCAGGTTGCCGCGTGCGGTGTACTTAAAAGCGTTGTTCGGGTCTTTGACGATTTCTTCGCACGGTGCAGCTACGCCGGGCGAGTAAGCCAGCGCCAAATCGCGCTGGTTGGTGAGCTGTTTGGTGGCGGCTATCGCCAGTTTGCCAGGGGTTGGGAACTCATGGTATTCGAGTGCAGCCAAGCGCAATTCAGCGCGTTTGTCAGCAGTGTTGAGTGGCGTATTTGGCATGGGGAAAAGTCTCCGGCGATGACGATCGAGAGGTCGTCAGTTTTGTAAGGTGTGTGATTGTAGGCCGCACGATGAGCCAGACACAGTTGGTAATGTTACGTAAAAAGCTAAGTAAATGCTATGAAAAAGCAACGAAAAACCGCCCAATACAGCATCAACCCATGCTGATTTGGCCTACCCTACAATTTCAATTTCCACTCAAGAAAACAGCACGCCATGCCCTTATTTGATGACCGCCGCTGGGCCGTGGCGCTGCTTTTCATCACGCCTTTACTCTGGTCGGTCAACTATTTGGTGGGCCGTATGGCGCCGGGCGTGATTGCGCCGCACATGCTGGCGCTGCTGCGCTGGAGCTTGGCGGGTTTGGTTTTGTTGGCCTTTGCCTGGCCAGAGCTGCTGGCCAAACGTACGTCGCTGCTTAAAAACGCCTGGCACTACCTGGTGTTTGGTGCTTTGGGCATGTGGATTTGTGGCGCGTGGGTGTACATCGGCGCTCGCTCGACCAGCGCCACCAACATTGCACTCATTTATGCCTTGTCACCGGTGTTTATTGCGCTGATTTCCACTCTGTGGCTGCGCGAACGGCTGGGGCTACTGCAATGGCTGGGCATTGCGCTGGCTTTTACCGGGCTGGTGCATGTGGTTATCAAAGGGCAATGGTCGGCGCTGGCGCAGGTCAAACTGGTGGCGGGCGACCTCTGGATCATGGGCGCCACCGTCAGTTGGACGTTGTATTCCATTTTTCTCAAGCGCTGGCCAACCGAGTTTAGCCCGCTTGTGCGGCTGGTGTTGATCATCTTTGGCGGTGTGCTAGTTTTGCTGCCCTTGACCGTACTTGAAGCGTTGTCTGGACTGCCCATGACACAAACCCTTTGGGGATGGAAACCGGCGGCTTTGGCCATTGCTGCGGGCCTGATACCTGGAGCGGGCGCGTACTTGGCCTATTCAACTTTGCAAAAGGAATTGGGCGCAGCGCGCGCGGCGCTTACCTTGTATTTAGGCCCGTTGTACGCGGCCGCTGTAGCTTTTCTGGTTCTCGGCGAACTCATTGAGGGCTACCACGCACTGGGGGCTGCAGTAATTTTGCCGGGGATTTATTTGGCGTCCCATGCTAAAAAGACGAATTGATCGCTAAACGGTGCTTTTTAAAGTGAGTTTGGAGCTACTTTTTGGATGTTTTACGGCTGTAGCCCAATAAGTATGGGTGCGACTTGACCCTTAAATAGTAGCGAATCACTTCACTTTTAGAACTGCTGTGGATTGCTTACAGCACGTGCAGACGTAAAAAAACCGGGCTATTGCCCGGTTTTTTTTTGTCGTTTAGATAGTGACCAAATTACAGAGTTCGGCAAACCGTGTAAAAGTTACCATCGATATAGAAAGGTGCTGCAGGTACAGCAACGCCCGGAACGGTATTGACGCCTGTTGCACCAAGCGTACTGCGCACATCACCTGTGGTTGCATTGCCGTCGTCAATCTGCGCTTCAATAGCGCGTGCGGCCTTGCCCGGTACTTGTGTAATGCAAACAGAACGGCCATTGGCGCCAGTGATCGCAGGAATCGCGTTGACCACGCCAATCAAGCCGCCAAAAGAATTGCGTGGCAAAGCGGCAACACCAATGTCAGCCGGGCTACCAGCAATAAAACCGGCGGCTTTTAAATGTTGCCAAAAGCCTAAAGACTCAGCTGTGGGAAGTATGGTTTGTGCGGCAGTAGAAGCCAGAATACCATCCCTGTTACCAGCGGCGGTAATGTTGGCCCATGCGCCGCCCCGTGCTTGCAAGGCGGCGGCAGTTGGGCCGTCATCGCCAGGTGCAATACGGTAGCGATCAATGTACGCATTATTCGCAGCAGTAATGCTGTTCAGCTCAGACACCGACGCACGGATTTTTGAGCTTTCAATTAACTCCTGCCCTTTGAGCACCCCCGCTAGCAGCAAACCCACAATCACCAGCACGATTGCAATTTCAACCAGTGTGAAACCGCCTTGTTTCTTAATAATCTTCATACTTAACTCCAAATGTAAGTCGATGCAAACTACACCGATTTGTAACTGTAAGTTTGTTTTAGCAGTTTGGGGAGTCAGGATTTTTTACACGGCATCGATAAAGTCACACTTATGCCGCTTTCAAGCCGCTTGGCTGTTAGTTGGCCGCCCGCAGCCAGCACCTGCTTGCGGGCCTGGTACAACCCCAAACCTTTGTTAGTGTTGCGGCTACTGGCCCAGGGCTCAAACAGCTTTTCAAGCGGGATGTTAAGCGGCAGATGCGGCGTTTCGAAGCGAATGCGGGTTTTGTCGGGCCAGCTTTCAATCACCACGGCGCACCGGGCGGGCAGCAGGCTGTCCCTTGACAGACTTGAAATATTGCCCAGCACGTTGTCCAGCACGGTGATCAACGCGCCGGCGTCCCATGTGGCGCTGGCTGCGCCGGTTAGCGCAATGCTGACCTGATGCATTTGCGCGGCCTCATTGATGTAGGCGGGCAAATCCAGCGTGTCATGCTGGGTATCATCAGGCAGCGCGCCAAAGGTTGACGCGCCTTGCAGTGTCGTTGTGCTGGACGGCTGCCAGGTCGGGTTCAGCATCGCCTGGCTCATGCGCTGGGCACGGCGGGCGGCTTGCGGCGCGTTACTGCGCAGGCGGCGGGCGCGGGTCATCAGCTTGTCGTCGGTATCGGCGGCCTCAAAATCTTCAGCCACCAGTTGTACCCATTGGGCCAGGTTGCGCATGTCGTGCTGTAAAAACACGCCCACTTTGGCCCGCTGACTGGTAGCTGCCACCAGCGCCAGTTGCCGCGCGCTCAGCGCTCCTTGCAGCATGGCAAACAGCACCTGCGCGGCCTGCAGGGCGAACAGCCGCCGTTCACCGCGCAGGCCCGTCAGGCCAATGCGCAGCATCAAGTCGATGTCGTCATAGTCAAAGCGCTGGCTGATTTGCTGCCCGTTGTGGCCGCTGGGGCCGGCATGCGGCGGCATGTTGCGCCCCAGCCTGATGGCCACCGGTGTGCCGTACCAATTACCCAGGCAGTCGAGCTGGCGCAGGCCCGCGCTGGCCAGCGTAGTTTGGTGCCGGGTCAGGGTGGCGAGCGGGTCGTCATGCAGCTCATGGCGCAGCGCCAGCAGAAGGCCCATGCGCAGGCGGTGCAAGCGGCTTTGGCGGCGCAAATACAGCAGTACCAGGCCAATGCTAGTACCCGCCACTACCAGCACTGCAGCTGCGTCGTATAAGTCGATCACAGGCTAGTCAAGGCACAGCCCGCTCAATGCCAAACTTTTTGATAAAGTAATACAAGTGCTCTCGCGTTACGCCCAACTTGCGGGCGGCTTGCGCTACGTTAAAAGCGCTATCGGCCAGTACACCGCGCACCAAGCGCTCTTGTGCGGCCTCGCCAAACTCTTTCACACCTTCACGGATTGGCGCTGTCAACGTAATACGCGCCTGGCCTGCTAAGGCTAACTGCCGCTCAGTGGCTAAAAACATCTCTGCCCGTTTAAAGGCCTGCAGTACCTGTGCCCGGCTGGCGGGCTTGAGTAAAAAGTCAAACGCACCCAGCTCAATGGCCCGCCACGACACAGCTGCTTCGTCTTGCCCCGTCAAAATTATGGCTTTGATGCCGGGTATTTCAAGCACCAACTGACGTAACAACTCCAAGCCCACAGCTGAATCGCCGGGCTTGGGCGGTAGGCCCAAGTCCAACATAGCTAGTTGTGGGCGGGGTTCTTGCCTAGCTTGGGCAAGTGCTTCAATCGCATCGCCTGTGTTGCGGACGGTGTAGCCTTGCTGTGTGAGGGTGTCAGACCAAGCGTCGCGCAGGGCTGGATTGTCTTCGACGAGCAGGATTAGTGCGGTCAATTTGAAGACTACCAGCCACCTGATTTTAAAACGATATCACTGGCGTCTTGGTGGGAAACCGGATAAAAAATGTCATCGTCGCCCGCCACCCCGGTATTTGCTACCCCGTTCGGGCCGTAAGAAACTAAAACAAAAGCTGTTTGGCATTCACCTGAACGTTTTGTGGGATTTGGGACAGGTGCGCAGACGTGTGCATTTGGTGGGCCCACGGCAACACATATGCCAGGCTTCGAAACTCCGTTAGTTGCAAATAGCTTGTAGCGAATAGGGTTTCCCCAAGCGTCTATTCGCAAACCGCTAGCTACAGTGAGGGCTTGAACATCTGCGACGAGTGGTAGTTGAAGAGTATCTTGTATGACATTTGGACAGTTAGCAGTGTTTATTGATGCTGGGAACACTTGCGCAAGTGCGACAGGCACGCTTCCAAGTGCAAACCTAAAGCCGCGATCAGGTGTTGTGCCTTGTGATGGCAGCGGCGATGGACTAAAGATCTGATTGAGTATTGCAATCTTAATTTGTGCAAATCTTTCATTCATAAAAACATTGGGCTGCTTCACGATTCCAGTCTGGTTAAGCGTTGAAACAATATCCCGTGGAACAACCGCTACCAAAATATCGTCGAATGAATTGGGTAGCGTCTCAACAAAGTCATTCTGAATAAATTGAATATTGTTGTTGGTGTTTTCTGCCTCATACGCGCTGATGTTGGTTCCCACTACCTGTGGCAATACCACGCCAGATGTAGGTACAAATCCGCCGCCACGGTTAGCGCCATGTGAAATGATCATGGCGACAGCAGCAAGGTTGCAGCTGTTGTCGTTTGGGGTTGTGCTGCAAGCGTTGATCTGGTTGCCTGTTGGCGCTAAACCCGCCGTGGTAGTTACGGCAGCGGGCGGAACGACGGTATGTACTGTCATGCTACCGCGCATACCGCTGACGGTATCGCGGGTTAATCGGATGGCATTATTCTGTACAAAATAAGTGAGTCGCACGCCCCAGCCATCAACACATGCATCCTCTGGAAAACCGAGCGTTGTGCAGGGCACGACCCCTCTTGACACACCCGTCAAAGCGGTGCCGCCAATGTTGTTAATCAAGGCTGCGCTAGCTATACAGGTCTCGCCGCCAATGGGCACCGCGTTACGTCGTTCAACGTTGTAGTTGGCGGCGCCTCTGACTGCTAATGGATCAGCAGGACAAGGCATACGAAAGTTTTGGCCCACGAAGTTAATCAGCGCAACTCGCACAGCTTCGGTTTTGACCTTGGTGTTGTCAATTTTTGCTTGCGCCAGCTTTAAATTTAAAACCGTTATGCCGGCGCCCAGGGCCAAGCCAACTATTACTAACACCAAAGCAATTTCAACCAAACTAAAACCTCGCTGCCGCATAGCGGGCGTTAGTGACTTAGCAGAGCCGTTGCTTAACACGTGGGGCAATATCATTTTATTTCCTTTACGGTAGAGCTTGCTTCACCAACCTTTGGCCGATTAATAACGATAGCACCCGGCGGCAGCAAGTCAACGGATTGCTGCGTTGGCACATCCACAATTCGGCCAGGTTTGGACTTAATCGACATATTTCCAGACTCTTGCGTCACCACGCCGACCTGTCCTGCCAAGCTGCGCAAAGCGCTGCCACCACTCTGCCCGTAAACGGGCTGGTTGTTAACCCATACCGTGCTGCGGTTGCCTGACCGGATTACCACCCCGCTGATAACCCGTTGGCTTGAAACAGCTGCACCACCGCTACCAGTGTCCAGCAGCAGGTCTTCAGCCAAGCGTCGCTCGGCGTCCCCAGCGCCGGTACGGCGTACAAACTCAAGGTTTTGACGCTGAATAGGCGATAAAATTAGGCTCTCTAATTTTGCTGGTGCTACATCGGTGGCCAGCGCGGCGGTTACTTGGGCAACTGTTTGTGCCATTACTGCATGCGCGCAAAACAGCATTAAGCCGACAGGCAAGGCAAACCCTGCACCCGCGCTTGCTATATTCTGCGTTTTAAAAACCAACAGCATGTGTATCGGAATCATGGCGGTTTGGGCGCTGGGCTGTCGGGAATCACATACAACCAAGTCAAATTGCATGTGGCGCTGGTAGCAGGTACTGAGAACTGCCCCCGCGACAATGCTGATCTGTCATATGTGCACTTATTGGTTAAAAAATAACCCGCGTTCCCGCTTTTTAAACGGAGCAGCAAATTAAGCCACTCTTCCTCGTGCACCGCCTCGGCTCGCAGGCGAATTGACACGCGGACGAGCTGAGCAACGGGTGCTGAGGTTTTATCGTCAAACAACACTCGTATGTACTCTTGCGGTGAGAGTTGCCATTCAACCGCAGTTTGAGACATGGCTTTGGTGGCGTTTTCAAGGGCTTCTAAAATCCCCAATCGGTCTGGCGCTTGGACAAATTCACCCCGCTTAAGTTTGCTGAAAAGCACCAGATTTTCTTCGAGTCGCGCGCGATCAGCTTGAGTGTTTAGAAGCGCAAGCTCGGCTGCAGCCAGCGCTGCTTGCGCGTTGCTTTGTTCAACTGCAACATCTTTTGCCAATAAGTTGGCCCAGTACGAAATGCCAGCCGCTGCTGCGCACACTAGCCCAGCCAATATGACAGGTCTGGCTGACATTTGCAGGGCTGTGCGATGTGGTTTGATCGGCATTTAGGCGTCTGCCTTTTGCATGCACATCTCAAAACCGCGCGGGTTGGGTTTGCCCACCGTGCCGGTCTGCGCCTGGGTGGGCTCCAGCGTTACGCTTGACGTAACGATGACTGCTGTCCAGCCTGCTGAATTCAGCTTTGCAAGCGTATTAGCCTGAAACTCTAGCGCTTGCCTGGGGGCAATGTCGTCAGGCAATAACGCAATAAAGCTAAGCAAAGCGACGGATGGTTTGGTGGGCTCCGCAGTAACAGTATTGGCTGCTGGTGCAGCGCTGGCGGGCTTGGGGCATTCAAACGGTAGCGGTGGCGCAGCGGGTGCGCCTGCAGTTTCTACTGGCATGATGGGCAACTCCCAAACAATTTTTTCCACCAAAATGCCGGGTGCCAGTTTGAGGGCGCGCGCCAAATGCTGCAAGGCGGCAACCTGACTGGGTTGTTTGGCAATTATTTTTTGCCACGCCTGAACCGTGGCAACCGCCAGCCCGGCTTGGGTTAAATCTCCTTTGGCTTGCAGCACCTCTTGGCGCGCGGTTTTGTCAATGGTGGCTGCACTGGCCAGTTGCCGCCTCGCAAGACTGCGCTTGTCCAGCGACTCCCACATTAGGTCTGCAGACCACAGGCTTGCCAGTACAGTCGCGGCGATGCCAACAATGGTAGCCGCAGACGCGATTTGCGAGGCGCGCCAGGACAGACGAATTGACTCTGGCAAAAACTGTAGTTGGGCCGGTGCTTTTTTTAGCAGCGGCAGCATCCTGGCGTAAGCATCATCAAGAGTGGTGATTGACTGCAGATCCAATGCTGTGTCGGCGGCGGTTTCAATCAGCGCATGCTCATCTTCAACCGGTAGCCATATTTGGGTGGCTATGGGTTGCTCTGCCGCAGCCAGCCAGTCCTGCCCAATCAGATACTGCGTAGTACGGCGCGCTTCAAGCATGACGTTACTGGCAGACAGACTGTCAGCATTGACGTTGATAGCCAAGCGTGAGAACAGCGGCAAACCACCCCGAACCAGCACTTGGCGCAGGCCTGCAGGGGTGGCGACGAGCGCCAGCGTGGGCCGGGCGCTGGCGGGCGTCGCTGTAATGCCAAGGCGTGCACGGCTCGTGGCTTTGGTGTTGACAGCCAGCGCAATCAATGCCGACATGGGCCACAAGCCTTTGATACGGGCCTCGCATGCCTTCAGTGCTTCTAACCAGTCGCCAATGCGTTCAGTTTGGCCAAGGCCTATCAGGCTGGCACGTACGGGCGGCCGATATGAGCCGCTGGGTGCCAGCACAGCGGCGCGGTACGGCGTTTCGCGCAGCTGTTGGGTCAGGCGACGTTGTACCAGTTGCTGGCGTTTGGAGGGCAGCCAGATGGGCGGCAAATTTGACGGAACATACGACTCGTCCATGATGTCGCTGACCAGCGCGCAATAGGCTTTTTTATGCAGATGCAGCTGAAGCCACTCAGTTGGTGTGTCGCCTGCGCTGGCAGTCGCGACGTGAATGGCTGTTTTGCCGCCCACCTTGTAGAGGTGTACCAACTGTTGGGCAATGACAAGGGCAAACTGCGACATGGCAAATCATTCTGGCAAGTTACAGCTTTAGCTTCGAGAACATGTCGTAGACCGGCAGCAGTACCGCTGACATGATCCAGATGATCATGGCACCTAAAAAGACCGTCAATATTGGTGTGATCAAGCCTTGCATCTTTTCAATGGAGTCGTTAACTTCGCGGGTGTAAAAGTAGCTGACGTTATCAAGCGCCTTATCCAAGCCACCCGTGGTTTCACCTACGCGAATCATGCGCACAACCAGTGGCGGAAACAGCGTTGTGGCAGCAAATGCGTCAGACACTTTTTGACCTTGCGAAATGTTTAGCGCCGCGCCGTTGATGGCTTGGCGAAAAGCTAAATTTGACGATAGTGATTCACAGTAACCCAAACCATCAAGTACCGAAACCCCACTTTTGTACATCAGGCCAAACGAGCGTGCAAACCTGGCCATGATGATTTTTTTTAGTACAGGACCTATCTGCGGCAATTTTAATTTTGCACCATCAATCCACAACGCTGCTCCAGGCGAAATGCGCACTGCTGTTGTCCACGCCGCAAAGATCAACGCTACCGTTATCGGTATGTAGTACCAAAAGTCTTTTAAGAAATTAGAAAAGGCCACCAGCGCACGCGTTTGTATTGGCAAAGCGAGCCCTAAATTTTTAAGGAAAGGAATGAGTTGTGGAACCAAATAGATCATTAAAAACCCGACCGCACCCAAAACAAAAGTGCCGGCAAACATCGGATACATCAACATTTTTTTGGTTTGTGCCGCAATCTCGTTAGACCATTTCAGGCTTTCGACCAGCTCAGCCAATACCTCGGGCAACTTTCCAGTCGCCTCCCCCGTGCGAATTAAGCTGACATTAACTTTATCAATGCCAGCAGGCGATTGCTCCAAGGCGTCTGACAAACTGGCGCCGCCCTCAATTCGGTCGACGAGATCAGACACAAACCGTTTGACGGCAGGCTCGTCGGCCGAATCTCGCAAATCAATCAATGACTCAAACAGAGGCACACCAGCTTGGCTGAGTGTTTGCACGTGGATGAAGATATTGATAAGTTCTTTGCTCTCAAGCTTTTTGCGCCCAAACACAGATTTGTTGCTGACCAGTTTGGCGTCCAGCAGCTCTAGCTGCATGCGACTTAAGCGGCCTTCAAGGTCTTCTTCGCTTGTGGCAGATTGCCTTCCTGATACCGTACGGCCGTCAGGCGTAATGGCTTTGTAGTTAAACTCAAGCATGGTGCGCGCCCGTTATCGTTGCTAACTGCCAAGCTGCGTCAAGTCGACCACGCGGGCGACTTCTTCCAGCGATGTTTGACCTGCCCGCACGCGCGCCAAGCCATCTTCAGCCATGGTGGTAAAGCCAGTGCTGCGAGCGTAGGCCAGCAATTCGGTGCTGCGGGCGTTGCGTGACAGCAAATCGTCCAGCCCCATGTCAAAGCGCAGCAGTTCCATAATGGTGGTGCGGCCTTTGTAGCCCTGGCCTTTACAAGCGGGGCAGCCTACTGAGCGATACAGTGTCAGACCTTCGCCGGGCGCGCTGCCCAATAATGACTTTTCAACCGTGCCAGCTTCATACGGTTCTTTGCACTTGCCGCATAGCAAGCGCACCAGGCGCTGGGCAATGATGCCAATCAAGTTACCTGCCATCACGCTAGCGGGAATGCCCAGGTCAAGCAGGCGTGATATTGCCAGCACGGATGAATTGGAGTGCAGGGTTGAGAACACCTGGTGGCCGGTCATGGCAGCTCTGAAACCCATTTCAGCGGTTTCATGGTCACGTATTTCACCGACCAGAATGATGTCCGGGTCTTGCCGCATCATGGAGCGAATGCCGTTGGCGAAGTCCATCTTGGGGTTGTCGGCCGCAGATGCCTGACGGATGCGCGGCATCGGGTATTCAACCGGGTCTTCCAGTGTCATGATGTTGACGCTGTCGGTGTTCATTTCATTCAGGATGGAGTAAAGCGTGGTGGTTTTGCCGCTGCCCGTTGGACCAGTCACCAAAATCATGCCGTAAGGCCGAGCCAGCATCAGCCGCAGGGTGGTCATGCGGTCTGCGGGCAGGCCCATTTTGTCCATGGCAACGATGGACTTGCGTCGATCTAGTACGCGAAGCACAAAATTCTCACCATGAATAGTGGGCTGCGCGGCAACGCGAAAGTCCACATCATGGCCGCGAATAACCATTGAGATTCGACCGTCTTGCGGGGCGCGGGTTTCAGCAATGTCCATGTTGGACAGCACCTTGAGCCGCACGCACAACGCCGCCCAATATTGCTTGTGCAGCACACGCACCTGACGCATGACGCCGTCAATCCGGTACCGTATGCGCAAAAAACCTTCTTCAGGTTCAAAGTGGATGTCCGATGCATTCTCATGTACAGCGTCAGCCAGCAGCGCGTCAATCAGCCGCACGATGGGGTGGGCAAAGGTATTCACATCACGAGCCGTGAGTGCCGAATCGTCAACTTTGCCTGTGCGCAAACTTTTTAGGATGTCGTCAATCGACAAGGCATAGCCGTAAAAGCTGTCAATCGCAGTCTTGATGTCTACTTTGGATGCCAAACGCCACGCCAGCGCAATATTGGCTGGCACCGTTGAGCGGCATTGATCCATGGCCACCACGTCGTTGGTGTCTGAAACAGCTATCGTCAGCAACTGGGTAGCTTCGTCGTAGTCCACCGGAAACACGTCGTAGCCTTGCGCCAAAGTCTTGGGCAGCAGCTTGAGTGCTGCGTCTTCGGGCACCATGTCGACCAAGCGAATAGATTCAGTGGCGCTGGCAGTTGCCATGACGGCGGTTAAGTCATCAATTGACAGCATGCCCAGGCTGACCAGAATGTCGCCAAACGAGCCGCCGCGCTTTTCACGTTCAGTCCACGCAATTTCAGCCTGGTCGTGCGTGATGAGCCCGGTGCGCTCAAGCTCCATGTCGAACGGCGTGGGCTTGTAGGTACTGGCGTTGCGAATGGGGTTGGTACTCATGGTTTTTTTGCCTCGTCTGCGAGGATGCTTACCGGGCTTGCGCGCAATGCCGCCAAGCGGGTACGCGCACGGGCCTCGTCAAACGAGGGCGCCTTGCCTTGCGCCAGATTCAACGCGGTCTCATAGTATTGAGAGGCCAATGCTGATTTGCGCAACTGGTCAAGCGTAACTGCGAGGTTGTAGGCAAACTGCGGCTCTTGCGGGGCCAGGGTGTGGGCTTTGAAAAACAGTTGTTGCGCTTCGGACCAACGGCGTTCACCTGACAGAACCAGCGCCAGCGAATGATTCAAATCAGCGTCTTGTGGCGAGCGTGCAAGAAGCTCGCGGAGTCTGGATTCTTGCCGGGGGTCATCTGCATTGTTGTTAATGCTGGTCAGGCCAGCCAAGGCGGTGGCGTTTTGGGGTTCTAGCCGCAACACGCGCTTATACGAGTCCATGGCGGCTTCGCGCTGGTTGCTGTTGTGGGCAATCACGGCCAGGCCTAACCACGCGTCCCGCTGGGTCGGGTCCAGACGCAGAACTTCGCGATACAGCCGCGTGGCTTCCTGGGTGTTACCGGCTTGGTAAGCAGCGTAGGCAGAATCCATGGTTGTGGGCGGTCTGCGAGCGGTGGCTTGCTGCGGGTTCTGTGGTTTGGCAGCTCTGGATGAATTGGCATTGGTTTCAGGGCGGTCAAGATCAATGACAGTTGATCTTGGTGTGCCGCCCTCTTGCGCTGCACGCGGGCTGGCAGCGGTTCTTGCGCGCGGACCGGGAAAGTTATCAGCGTTAGTTTGCCGGGTGTTAATCCTGCGCGCTGGTTGGGCGCGGGCGGGGAGTGGTGTAGCAAGAACAGGTGCCGCTGATATTTGGGCAGCCGGTGCAGAGAGGCTAGCCACAGCGGTGTCAACCGCTGTGGTTGCGGTAATCTGCCTGGCTGGATTGGCAGGCGCTTCAGCAGTTGTTGGTGTAGATGGCGGCGTTATTGGCGCAGATGGTGCTGGCAACGAAGTTACCAATAACGTGCTTGAAGAGCCTAAAAGCCTGTCACCGTAAAGTAAAAAAGCAGCGACTGGCAAAGCAACGACCACAACGGTGATGGCCAGCAAGTACTTGCGTTTTTGGGGTGTGAATTTGCTGGTGGGCTTACCGGCCATCACGTTAGCGGCTGACTTGGCTTGGCGCGGGGTGGCCATCGGCATTGAAGGTGCAGCGGTTGGTGATGTTGGAGAGCGAGGTTGAACCTTCAAGATTGGCGCTGTGGAAGGTGTTGCATTAACAGGAGGGACAGGTTCTGGTGCGTCAAAGCTGAGTGCAATTTCAGGCTTACTGGCCATTCCAAGGACCACTGCACTGTCAGGCTTGGCGTATTTGGCATGTGGATGCAAGGCCAAATTTTCTGCAACTGCTGTAGCGGCTACGGTCACAGGAGTCGGCGCGTTTATGTCGTCATCAGACAGTTGCAGTGTGAGGTCTGGATACTTATTTACAATCAAAGGCTGACCAGCAGTAAGTAGAAGTTGAGCTGGCGTTTGCGTTTGCGTTGGCGCTGCCTGAAGGGTGCGCTCAATATTTTCTGAGGGCTTGATGTCTTGCAGCGTCAAGTTTGCAGCTGATGATTGGCTGAAAGGCAGAAGCTCACTCGACTCGGCAGAAGGCGTTGTTGTGTGGGATAGTACCAGCGCATCTGCCGCTGCCAGTTTGCGCTTTTTTGAATCATCTTCAGCACGTTTAAGCGCTTCAAGCAGCAAGCTCATTATCTGCGTACTCCGGGGACGGGTGTGTCAATTGACAGTTGGCTGCGTATAAATGACGCATCACCATTGATGCTGGAGTCCCGCAAAATAGTCGGGCGCAGGAAAATTACCAATTCACTTTTGTTCGACTGGTTACTGCGCAGTTTGAAAAGCTCGCCAGCCACCGGGATGTTGCCAATACCGGGGATTTGGTCAGTCGCACCGGCTTGTTCGTCTTGCATCAAACCGCCCAACACCGCTGTTTCACCATCACGTACTTTCATGATGGATTCAAACTCACGGGTTTGAATTTCGGGAATGCGGTTGGTAATGTTGAAAGCGGCCAGCGCAGGATTGGGGTCGTTGGCGTAACTGGTGATGCGCGACACGCTGGGGCGCAGGTTCAGTGTAATTTCATCATCATCACCAATTTGCGCGGTGACGTTCATCAAAAAACCGACCGGCACAGTATTGACGTTGGTGGTGTAAATTGCTGGCGTGGCGGGCACACCCAAAGAGGCAGGCGTGCCGGGTGTCACAGAAATCGTGAAGTAAATTTTGTTATCTACCACCTTGAGCAGTGCCGCCTGGTTGTTCATGACGCTGACTTTGGGGCTGGACAACACGCGTGTTTTGCCGAAAGATTCCAACAGACGAACCGTTGCCGAAATATCGTTGCGGCCTCGACTTGTTGTGAGGCCCAGAGTTCCTAAAAATGGAGGAGCGTTGCCTGTGAGCGGCGCTCTGCCGCCGCCGGGTAAGAGCGCCAGTGACAGTGCAGTTTCACCAATGTTGATTGCGTTGCGAATGATCGACCAGTTGATACCTTGCTGATAATCGTTGGTCAGTGCCACTTCAACAATGGTGGCTTCAATCAGCACTTGGCGCCGGGCATTGCCCACAATCAGGTCTAAAAATTCGCGCACGCGCGAGTGCTGCTTGCCAGTGGCGCGCACGCTGATCACGCCGGTTTCAGGATTGGCAATGACCGATGCCGCCTCTCGGAAAACAGGCGGCGCGACCGCTGGCGTGAGCGCAGCAGCTGTTGATATTCCTGTCGTTGTGGCGCCGGGCGCTGTGCGAACTGGCGCAACCACCGTGACAGGTGCTGTTGTAGTGGCCGCATCGGCAGCTACAACCCGGTCCGTTTCCCGAAGCAAGTCACGGATATTTTCTGTCAACGTCACCCAAAATCGGTTGTTGGAGCTGTTGCGAATTGACGCTGAAGACGAATTACCTGTGCCTGATGCGCCTGCACTGCCGGTGCTTGCAACCTGTGATTCTGAGCCTGTGCTGCTGGTTGATTCGCGGGTAATATTGGGATAGTCAACCTTGTACAAGCGCAAAAAGGGGGAGTCTGGCAGGACAAACAGTGTTTTACCTTCAAGTTCATAGCGCATGTCAACTTGGCGGGCTATCCGGTCAAGCAGCTCGGTGATGGTTTGATCCAGCGCGTTTAGCGTGACGGTGCCCGTGATGTTGGGGTGCACGTCAAGATTTAGTTTTGCGTCTCGCGCAATGGCAAACAGCAACGTCTGAACGCTGACATTGCTGACCACCACGCTGTAAGTTTCTTGCGGCTTGACGATGCGGGGTTCTGGCAAGCGAGGTGCGCCTGCTGACAGCGGTGGAATGTTTAGGTTGTCGCTTGCGCGTTGAGCCGCAACAACAGTCGACAGGCCAGGTTCATCCGCCAAGTGGCCTTTTGAAAGCGGCAGGGGAGGCGGCGCACCGCACGCTGTAACTACCAAAGATGCCAAGAGAGCTGGCTTCCACGCGGGGCGAGGTGATTTCAAGGGGCTGGCTCCTTACGGATAGCATCAAGACTGCGAATAACTGGTTTATACCGCTTAAATTCGGGCGGGGCCGATTCGATAAATTGTGTCGCTGCCGTTCGCGTGGAAAATTGTCCCACGTATAGCGCATGGAAAAGCTGTTTTTTATAAAGCCGGTCATGCATCAATACAGGGACATCGGGCATTAAGGCGGTTGTTAATGCGGCTTGTAACAACTGGGCCACGCCTAAAACGTCTTCTTCGTGAGGGGCTGCCTGTGACAACAGCTGAACGGTAAAGCCTGTGGTTGAAGGCAGCGCAATAAATGCATTGGTAGCTTCTCTACGGAATGTGTAGGACGCATTATTCGGCGCTTTGAACTGAGCAAGGGTGGCGGGAGGAATCGGTAGATTGGGTTTGACTTGGGCTCTAGTTGTACTGGCTGCAGATACTGCGGCTGTTACTTGCAATGAATTGGCAGCAACTTTAGGGGCTTCCCTTGGAGCGAGAGCCTCTGACGCAATAGCTTTGACTGGGGGCTGGGTTAGGCGTGTGGCGACTAAAACTGAGTCAGACGGGCTCTGACTTGGTGATGGGATATCAGGTGCAACAGCAATTCTGGATTGATCGGTATTGGTGTTGTTGTTTGTACGGCCCAAGCCGTAGCCAACCCCCGCTGCTGCTAAAACGCCCATTGACACCAGTGCAACCAGAGCAGACTTTTTATATGGCTTGTCTCGTGCGGTTGCCGCTGACGCCTGAAGGCCGGGTACTGCTTTGCCGCCAGGCATGCTGTCGCCAACTGCCCGGCGCACTTGGTCTACGCCGACCTGCGGTACGCCTTCGGCGTAAGCGGCCAGCATAGACTTGTCCGCCAGCATATTGATTTTGCGGGTACGACCTTCAGAGGCTTGCACAAGCAGCGCGAGTGCATTGGCATCAAACAACTCGCCGCCCTGCCAGCCTGCCTTGTGCAGCCGGAACATAAGGTAAGCCGAGGCTTCGGCGGCGTTTAAGGGCTGTAGCTCAAAGCGGTGGCTAACGCGATCTTTGACTTGTCGGAGCTGGGGGGCATTGAGCAAACCGTCCAGCTCGGGCTGGCCAAACAGAATAATTTTGAGCAACTTGTGCTGGCTCGTTTCCAGGTTAGAGAGCAAGCGGATTTCTTCTAGCGTCGTGCCAGGCATGCTGTGCGCCTCATCAACCACCACCACCACGCGGCGATCTTGTGAGTACCGCTCTATCAGCACTGATTCAAGCGCTGCCAGAATTTGCGCGCGGTTGCCATCGGGAGGGGTAGGCATCAGGTCTCTGGCAATAGCGCCCAGAATTTCATCCCGGTCAAACACGGGATTGGCCAGGTAAACCGTGTCTGCTGGTAGCTGGCGCAAGCGCTCCAGCAACATCCGGCTCAGCATGGTTTTGCCCATTCCGATTTCGCCCACCACGCACACAATGCCCTCGTCATGCATTGAGGCGACGATCAGCCCCTCAAGAATGTCGCCACGCTGACCACCGCTAAAAAAAAACTCGGTGTCCGGCGTAATCCGAAAGGGATCTGTCTTGAGGTTAAAGTGATCTAAGTACAGGACGCTCATAATGTCTGATGCTGATGTGTAGACCCTGTAAATCTGCGGGTGTTCAAAAACAGAAAAAAGTGGTTTCACTCAATAGAGCACTATTTTGTTACGCATATACATTATGAAACAATTGCCAAATTTAGCCAAGAAAAATGCATAAAGGCTCTGTGAGTGAAGATTAGTTTGCTACAGCTTTGATAGTCTTCCACGCAGTTTTGATTGCCTTCAATCGCCTTTAATCAAGTAAACCTCATATCAACGCGCCAAAAATCGATCTCGCAAATACCCAATAATGTTGTCGGAATCGTAAAGCCATTTCCTTTTTCCAGACGCGTCTGTAATCCTTAAACAAGGCACTTTGGTTAGACCGCCTTCACGCGTTAGCGTGTCACGGTCAGCGCCCGGCGGTTGCGCATCAACGCGCTGAATGTGCAGCGACAGACGAGCCATTTCTTGCCTGACTTTCATGCAGAACGGACAGGTTTTGTAGTGGTACAAAACCAGGCTTTGGCAAGCCTGATCGACCAGCGTTTGTGCAGCTGGACTGCGAAGCACGCCTTTCGGCTTGGTCAGCTTCTCTTTGAGCAGCACCACCGGGCCGAGGATGATGCGGACAAACTTGAAAAAGGTTTTGATTATGATTTTCATGCCTGATTTTAAGAGGCAGGAAAAAACTATGAACGGCAGCGACTAAAAGCAACGGCATTGCTGCCGCTGCCACATCTGATGCAGACCTAATCTTTGGATGGAATTGCCGGGTTTGCTGATAAGCAGCAACACCGTACCAAATAGAGCAGCGGCGGGCGCCAAATCAGGCGAGATGCAGCTCTTTCGCGCCGCACCATCTCCTAATCAGGCGGCTGCTATTAACCGCCTAACAAGCCCTGAATAATGTCCACAATAATGTTGTTTTGCTGCTGAACCAGCACGATGTCACCGCCAATGCGCGCATAGCGGTAGCCAACTGGCGCTGGGGGCAACATGCGGATAACGGGCTGAGCTACCGAGTAAACAGTGACGTTGGTGGGCACCGGCTGACCCACAGCCAAGTTCCGAACCTGGCCCGGTGGCAGGCAGCCGTTGTTCTTTTTCGCCAAACCAGGAGGGCAACGCTTGCCGTCTTTGTAAGTTGTGGTGTAGTACTGACGGGCAAAAGTGCGTTGCTGGTCATTGAAATAAGCACCCTGCTTGATTTCTTCACGCTGACGTTTCTCAGCCTTTTTCTCGGCCTTGTCTTCACGCTTTTCGCGTTTGTCTTCATGCTTTTGGCCGTGCTTGTTGCCGCCCTTTTCATTATCATCGCCATCTTTCTTGGCAATGGCAGATCCAGCCATCAAAAGCGATGCGATCGCGAGGGCCACAATGCTTAGGGAGTTCTTGAAGTTTGTCATGGTGTTTTTCCTTGGTAATTTTGATGAGGTAATGCTGTAACGTCTTCAATTAGCCTGTGGTTGACGCTGACGTGTAGGACAACGCCCAGTAACACTTTTTTCAAATTCCCAGTGTCAGTTAAGCAGCCATCAAAGCCTCAATTTCATCGGCCCGCACAGGCACCCCGCGCGTCATCAGCTCACAACCGTTGGCGGCTACCAGCGCATCGTCCTCAATCCGGATGCCGATATCGCCGCAGTCATGGACGTCCATGCCCATCCAGTGGCCGGTGCGGTGCATGTAAAACTGGCGATACGCGCCGCTGACCAGTACGTCGTCAACCGTGCCATGTTTGTTTTTGTCTAACAAACCCACATCCAGCATGCCTTGCGCCAGCACGCGGGTGGCCGCGTCATGAGGGTCAGTAAAGCGCTTTCCGGGCTTGGTGACTTTGATGGCTGCTTCTTGCGCGGCCAAAACAATGTCATACAACGTGCGCTGGGCCGGTGTAAATTTCCCGTTGGCCGGGAAGGTACGGGTGATGTCACTGGCGTAGCCGTCCAGCTCGCAGCCTGCGTCAATCAAACACAAGTCGCCTGACTTCAGTTCTGCATCCGCAGCGCGGTAATGCAATATGCAAGCGTTGGCCCCAGCGGCGACAATGCTGGTGTATGCCGGGTACTGCGAGCCTTTGGAGCGGAATTCATGCAGCAGCTCGGCTTCTAAATGGTATTCACGCAGACCACCTTTGACAGGCTTGCGCAGCATGGCCGCACTTTGCTGCATAGCGCGCACGTGCGCACCGGCTGAAATTGTTCCGGCACGCCGCAAGATGGCAATTTCATGTGCGTCCTTGATCAAGCGCATTTCATCGAGCACTTTGCACAGGTCATGCTGGCTTTGCGGGCTTTCAGCGCCATAACGAATGCGCGCGCGCACCTTGCCTAGCCAGCCGTCAACCTGCGTCTCCAGCCCCTTGTGGGTCGCGAAGGGAAACCACGCCGCAGCCTGGTTGGTCAGCAGCGCTGGCATTTTTGCGTCGAGTTCGTCAACGCTGAAAGCATCGTCAATCCCCAGCGCTTGAACGGCCGCTTTCGGCCCCAAACGAATGCCGTCCCAAATCTCGCGCTCCAGGTCTTTTGGACGGCAAAACAGCGTGGTTTTGCCAGTTGAATCAATCAGCAGCCAGCCGCCTGGCTCGGTAAATCCTGTCAGGTAATAAAAGTAGCTGTCGTGGCGGTACGGGAAATCACTGTCGCGGTTGCGCGGTGCTTCAGGCGCGGTGGGTAAAAGCGCAATGCCTCCACCAGCGGCTTTGAGGGCTTTGGCGACAAGCGCGCGGCGTTTTTGGTAAATGGTCATGATCAAGAAGAGTTTTGGTTTCGATTCAATTCTGCCAGCCGTTCAGGCGTACCCACATCCGTCCAGGCACCCGCATACATTTCAGCACTCACTTGATGATTGTCCATCGCCGAGCGCAGCAATGGAGCCAGAGCGGCTTTTATCCCCTGCGGGTTGCCGAACGGTAGCGCATCAAAAAATGTTTTGCGGTACAGCGCAATGGTACTGAAGGTGTAGCGGGTTTGCTGGCTGTCAGCAGGCAGATTCAAGGCCAGCCCATCAGCACTCAGGCCAAAGTCACCCTTCAAATGGTGTGCTGGGTTGTGTACCAACCACAGGTGTGCCAATTTGCCGCTGGTTGTGAAGCGCTCAACCGCTGCTTGGGTAAACGCAAAATCCGGTGTAAAAACATCGCCTGCCAGTACCCAGAAAACATCACCCAAATGCGGCAGCGCACGCGCCACACCGCCTGCTGTCTCAAGCGCACCGCCAAAATCAACACCCTCGTGTGAGTATGAAATTGATAGCTGCTTGCGCCCGTATTCATTGAGCTGAGAAGTGGTTTGATGCTTAAAATGAGCTGAAATCTGATCCCCAAGCCAGTCTGTGTTGATGACCAATCGGGTAAAACCGCCCTGAGCCAAGGCTTGAACATGCCAGTCGATCAGCGCCTGGCCGCGCACTGCCAGTAGCGGCTTGGGTGTGCTGTCGGTCAGCGGACGCATGCGCTGGCCACGTCCGGCGGCCAATATCAGGGCTGGAATAGTCATATCAAGCAGATTATGGCCTGTTTTAAGTGCTAAATAAGCCTCCAGGCCAATAAATACGGGCGCAAGCAGCTCCTGAATATATAGCGAAAATATGGCAGCTTCCAGCGCAAAACGCATCCCGTAAAATCATGGATTGCCCCAACATCGCCCCACAGGACCCCACGCATGGCTGACACCAACCCGCTACTTATGGCCAATTCGATTCGCGCGCTCGCCATGGATGCCGTGCAAGCTGCCAATTCGGGTCACCCCGGCGCGCCCATGGGCATGGCCGACATGGCTGTTGCGTTGTGGGGCAATCATTTGAAGCACAGCCCGCACAACCCGCACTGGTTTGACCGCGACCGCTTTGTATTGAGTAACGGCCACAGCTCGATGCTGATTTACGCGCTGCTGCACCTGACGGGCTACGTCCTGCCGATGAAGGAGCTGAAAAACTTTCGTCAACTGCACAGCAAAACCCCTGGCCACCCTGAAGTGGACGTGACCCCCGGCGTGGAAACCACCACCGGCCCGCTCGGCCAGGGTTTGACGAATGCCGTCGGCATGGCACTGGCTGAAAAGCTGCTGGCCAAAGAATTCAACCGTGAAAACCACACCGTCGTTGACCACCACACCTATGTCTTCATGGGTGACGGTTGCCTGATGGAGGGTATCAGCCATGAAGCCGCAGCCCTAGCAGGTGCGTGGCGCTTGGGTAAGCTGGTGGCCCTGTATGACGACAACGGCATCAGCATTGACGGCCAGGTCGCCCCCTGGTTCATTGACAACACGCCGCTGCGCTTTGCCGCCTATGGCTGGAACGTCATTGGCCCGGTTGACGGCCACGATGCCGCCGCTGTGTCGACCGCCATAGCCGCAGCCAAAACCAACCCAGATAACAAGCCCACGCTGATCGTTTGCAAAACCCACATCGGCAAAGGCAGCCCGAATCGCGTCAATACTGCCAAGGCCCATGGCGAGCCGTTGGGTGCGGAAGAAATCAAACTCACGCGCGAGGCCCTCAATTGGCCACACGCCCCGTTTGAAATGCCTGACGAAGCCCGCCACGCATGGGACGCCAAGGCCAAAGGTCTGGTGGCCGAGGCGGCGTGGGACGCAAAGTTTGCCGCATACAAAGCGGCTTACCCAGAACTCGCACAAGAACTTACTCGCCGCATGAAGGGCGACTTGCCCAAGCAATTTGACCAATTGGCTGTTGACACCATTTTGGCCGCGCACACCAAGGCTGAAACCGTCGCTTCGCGCAAGGCATCGCAGCTCGCGCTCGAGGCCTTCACCGCTGGCTTGCCCGACATGCTGGGCGGCTCAGCCGACCTGACGGGTTCGAACCTGACCAACACAAAATCCACCCCTAACTTGCGCTTTGACATGAACGGCGAAGTCGTGTTGACGCCCAATGCTGAAGGCGTGAGCGCCGGCGGTCGCCACATCAACTACGGCGTGCGTGAATTCGGCATGGCCGCCATCATGAACGGCGTGGCGCTGCACGGCGGCTATATTCCGTATGGCGGCACGTTCCTGACGTTTAGCGACTACAGCCGCAACGCCATCCGCATGGCTGCGCTGATGAAGCTGCGTGTGATTCATGTCTTCACTCACGACAGCATTGGCCTGGGCGAAGACGGGCCCACCCACCAGTCGATTGAACACGCCGCCAGCCTGCGCTTGATTCCGAATCTGGACGTGTGGCGGCCGGGCGACACGGCTGAAACAGCAGTTGCGTGGGCTGTGGCTTTGCAAAATAAAACCCGGCCGACCGCGTTGCTGCTCAGTCGCCAAAATCTGCCCTACGCACCGAAAGACGACTTGGGCCACATCAGCAAAGGCGCGTATGTGCTGTCAGAGCCAAGCGAAGTCGGTCTGAACAAAAAAGCCCAAGCCGTCCTTATCGCCACCGGCTCTGAAGTGCAATTGGCACTGAGGGCGCAAGAGCTGCTCGCTACTTATAAAATAGCAGTTCGCGTTGTCTCCATGCCCAGTAACACTACATTCGACAAGCAAAAGTCAGCCTACAAAACCGAAGTTCTGCCAGAAGGCATTCCCCGCATCGCGGTTGAAATGGGCGTCACTGACGGTTGGTGGAAGTACAGCTGTGCAGCGGTAGTCGGCATCGACACCTACGGCGAGTCAGCGCCAGCACCTGTGCTGTTTAAACATTTCGGGTTTACACCTGAGAATGTGGCGAATACGGTGCGTAAAGTGCTCAAAAAGTAATTGCCTTGGAAACAGAATCTTGGATTTGACATGCCGCTGATTTCCTCTTTTTATGGTGTCCTGATATATATGTATTTCATGGACACGCGACAGCACCATACCCCGCATGTTCATGCGATGTATCAGGGGTATGAGGGTGTTTTCTCGATCGACAGTGCTGACTTGTTGGAAGGTAAATTTCCGCCCAAACAAACCCGCCTAGTGCAGGCTTGGATTGAACTGCGACGTGAAGAGCTGGTTGCAGACTGGTCGTTGGCTGTAAATGGTCAACCGGTGGAGCGTGTGGAGCCGTTGCGATGAATCCGCGCGTCAGCAACGTTGCCGCCTTGCCGAATCTCATATTGCAGTTGGAGTTCGTCGACGGGCGCCGCGCAACCTTTGACGTTTCACCGTTTGTTCATTTCCCCGTTTTTGAGTGTCTCAAAGACCCGACCTATTTCAGCCGAGTCAAAGTTGATCACGGCACAGTAGCTTGGCCTGGTGGTATTGATTTTGATCCAGACACCTTGTATCTGGACTCGAGCAGTTTTTAAGTTTCCGAAATAAGTTTTGACCAACTCCGCTTTCCCAGTCTTGGAAACCGAACGACTCACTCTGCGTGAGCTTCGGCATGGCGATGCGCTAACACTGCTTGAGATACGCGGAAATGCACAGGTGATGCAATGGATGGGTACAAACGCCCTTGGAGACTTAGAGGCAGCGCACCACACGGTCAGTCAGTTTTTGTCAGGGCGAGTTGCGATGGTTCCCAGCACACGCTGGGGGCTTGAACGTAAATCAGACGGTCAATTGCTCGGCACTTGCGGTGTGTTTAGTTGGACGAAGGAATGGAAGAAGTGCGTACTGGGCTATGAGCTGGCAGTTGACGCGCAGCGATGCGGTTTTATGCACGAGGCTTTGAAGGCCATCCTTCCATGGGCATTTGAGCACCTAGAACTTCACCGTATCGAAGCACTGATTCACCCCAACAACTTTGGATCCTTAAAATTAGCGGATCGGATGGGCTTTCAGGTTGAAGGCACGCTGCGCGAAGTGGCTTTTTGGAACAACACACATCACGATATGGTGCAGCTGGGTTTGCTGCGCCGCGATTTTTCGCCTTCGGGCATTTTTTCTCAATCCACTGACGGAGTTTTTACATGGCAATCAAAGTAGGCATCAATGGTTTCGGTCGCATCGGGCGCAACGTCCTTCGCTCGGCGGTTCAAAATTTCTCTGACATTGAAATCGTCGGCATCAACGACTTGTTAGAGCCTGATTACCTGGCTTACATGCTGCAATACGACTCGGTTCATGGCCGCTTCAAGGGTGAGGTATCGGTTGAGGGCAACACGCTGATCGTCAACGGTAAAAAAATTCGCCTCACACAAGAACGCGACCCAGCAGCTTTGAAGTGGAATGAAGTCGGCGCAGACGTGGTGCTGGAATGCACAGGTCTTTTCCTTGACAAAGCTGGTGCCGATAAGCACATTGCTGCTGGCGCCAAAAAGGTCATCATTTCTGCGCCTTCAAAAGACGACACGCCGATGTTTGTCTTTGGTGTGAACGACAAAACCTACGCCGGCCAGACCATCATTTCCAACGCATCCTGCACCACCAACTGCCTGGCTCCGGTAGCCAAGGTGTTGAATGACAAATGGGGCATCAAACGCGGCCTGATGACAACGGTACACGCTGCCACCGCTACGCAAAAAACCGTTGACGGCCCGAGTAACAAAGACTGGCGCGGCGGGCGCGGCATCCTGGAAAACATCATTCCATCATCTACTGGTGCCGCCAAAGCGGTGGGCGTGGTGATTCCTGAGTTGAACAAAAAACTGACGGGCATGTCTTTCCGCGTGCCAACGTCGGACGTGTCGGTGGTTGATTTGACCTGCGAGCTGAACAGCGCCGCCACCATGGCCGAGATTTGCGCTGAGATGAAAGCGCAAAGCCAGGGCGCTCTC
>ENA-OFDP01000152-OFDP01000152.1-metagenomes-genome-assembly--contig:-NODE-152-length-31917-cov-6.861622_pt1 | contig 31917 bp, 30 predicted proteins | sample MGYA00153389_OFDP01 | MGnify analysis MGYA00153389
TTGGTGAAGCCCAGCGCGAAGCGATCCGAAAAGCCATCGGGCTGGTGATGCACCGTCGGTAGCGCATCATGCTCCTCGGCGAGGCCGCGCGCGTCGGGGACGAGGATCTTATTGGTCATTGACCGGCTCCTTGGGCGAAGGCGCCGCATTGGCCGCCATGATCGAGTAACGCCCCGCCAGCTCGAAATGTGCCAACCGCGCCCTGGCGCTCGTCGCATTGTTCGCTTTCGCGACCGACGCGCGGGTGCGCCGGAGCCAATAGGCCTGTTCCATTTGATCTACCTTGCGGTTGCAAGCGAGAGCATGATGGCCCCCTGTCACAGGATGCTTGCGAAAAGTGCAGGTGATGACAAATGCTTAACATGCGGATCGCGAAATAGCGAGGCGAACCGCCCGAATATGCTTCGTACTACCAGTCATCGGCGGCGGCCTGCTGATCCTCGCGGTTCGTCGCCCGTTGACGCGCCTGCTGCCACCCGGAATATAGCTAGATTAGGTCAGTTTACTAACTTTCCATAACTTACCGTGACGTAGTCATGGATCCCGGCCGGGGCACGCTCGCATGAGCGTCTCATCCATCCTGGCGGCAATGCGGCTCCCCACTTTCCGCTGTCACGCGCGCTTGCAGCGACGATCTCCGGTGAAATCCAAGTTGTCCCTGTCACCTAGGCCTTGCTGTCCGCGACGATGAGCGCTCGTCCGGCGGCAACGAACCATCCGCCCTGGACGATGGCGAGGACCAGCATGGCATGTGGGTCAGGGTGAAATTCGCCGCTTGCCAGCCACACCAAAGGCGCTGCACCCGCCGGTAGCGACAGCCACTTCCACAATCGATGCCCCGCCGGAAGCGCCAGTCCATTGAGCAGCATGGCCGCAGCGGTGAAGCCGATATAGCCCCGGTCGAAGGCGCGATTGAACGATACGGCGAGCCGTCCTAATTCTTGGCCCGCCTCATAGGCGTCGGGGACGATAAACCCGCTCACCAGCGGCGCCAGCGTCATCAACACCAGCGCGAGAAGATTGAACGACAGCGCCAGCCGAACCAGCGGGCGGTCGAGCCCGAGCCATTCGGCAAGCGCGAAAAAGCCGAGGCCAATCACCGGAATAAGCGCCAGGGCAAACGTATGAGTCATGACGTTCAGCCCCCATGGCCCGATCGATGTCCCCGCATCGACGTTCGTCGGGTGGATCATGAAGATGAGGATTGTGGCGATGGCGATGCCGATCAGCGCCCATCCGCCAAAGCGGCTGTTGGTCATGTCGTGTTGCTCCCTTGATTGAGGGAGCAGGTTTAGCTTGCCGCCGTGCCGCCAGGGACCCCATGATCCTGGACAAAGGAAGCCGATTGTCCATCAACTCCATCGACCGCCGCTCGCAATCGACCAGGGACGCGATCGGACGGGCATTCCTCAAGCTCGGCGGGATGCGCGACTTCGATCGGCTAAAAGTCGGCGAACTGGTGCGCGAGGCAGGAGTCGCGCGCTCGACCTTCTATGCGCATTATCGCGGACTCGATGATTATCTGGCGCGAAGTTTCGCTGCGATGCTGGCTGGCTTTGCACGCCGTGAGCGAAGTCAGGCAATTCTCCCGGTGCGCAATATATTGGCTCATGTCGCTGCCGCCGGCGAGGGCGCGGGCCGACTGGTCGCCGATCATCGATTTCCAATTATGATGATTGAGGGCGAACGCGCTCTTCGGCGGGTCGCCTCGGAGCGGCTCGCGGCCTGCCGACCGGTATTGAGTGAGATCGAACGCCGGACCTTGGCCACCGTCATCACCGCCGGTTTCTTGTCGATGCTTCGCGACTGGCTGGAACAGGGACGCGTGATAAGCGCCGATGAATTGGCGTTTCGGTTTGAAGCGGTCGAGGCCAAGCTGTTCGGCGCTTGATCGGCGCCACAGCCCTCTCCTTTCGAACCGGCGGACAAATCACCTGAATTCGCTCGACTCTTTCAAGCAGGGAACATAGAGTGAACGAATGGCCCAACTCGACACCCGAGAAAAATTAGCGATCCTTGCTGATGCGGCAAAATACGATGCCTCCTGCGCATCGTCGGGAACGTCGAAACGCGACAGTCGCGGCGGCAAGGGCATGGGTTCGACCGAGGGCATGGGGATTTGCCATGCTTACGCGCCCGATGGCCGCTGTATTTCCCTGCTCAAGATATTGCTGACCAACAGCTGCATTTTCGACTGCCATTATTGCATCAACCGCAAGAGCTCGAACGTCCGCCGCGCTCGCTTCACCGCGGCCGAGGTCGTCCAGCTCACGTTGTCCTTCTACAAGCGCAATTATATCGAGGGCCTGTTCCTCTCCTCGGGCATCATCGGCTCGTCCAATTACACGATGGAGCAAATGGTCGAGGTCGCGCGCTGCCTGCGCGAGGATCATGATTTCCGCGGCTATATCCATTTGAAGACCATCCCCGACGCCGATCCCGAGCTGGTGCGCCAGGCCGGCTTCCACGCCGACCGCGTGTCGATCAACGTCGAATTGCCGACCACCGCCGGCCTGACGCGTCTCGCGCCCGAGAAATCGGTCGGCCAGATCGAGGGCGCGATGAAGGCGACCAAGCTCGACATTGACGACGGCAAGGACGCACGCTCCAAATATAAGTCGGCGCCGCGCTTCGCCCCCGCCGGCCAGTCGACCCAGATGATCGTCGGCGCCGACGCCGCGAGCGATGGCGAGATCGTTGTCCGCGCCAGCCAGCTTTACGATCGGTTCGCGCTCCGCCGGGTCTATTATTCGGCCTTCTCGCCAATCCCATCGCCAAGCGCCGTCCTCCCGCTCCAGCGCCCGCCGCTGATGCGCGAGCACCGGCTCTACCAGTCCGACTGGCTGATGCGGTTCTACGGCTTCAAGCCCGCCGAAGTGGTCAGCGCGGCCGACGACGACGGCATGCTCCCGCTCGATATCGATCCCAAGCTCGCCTGGGCATTGAAGTTCCGCGACAGCTTCCCGGTCGACGTCAACCGCGCGCCGCGCGAATTGCTGCTCCGCGTCCCCGGGCTCGGCACCAAGGCGGTGGGGCGGATCATCAAGTCGCGCCGCTGGCGCTTGATCACGCTCGCCGATGTCGCCCGCCTGACCGTGTCGGTGACCAAGGTTCGTCCGTTCATCATCACCACCGACTGGCGCCCGACATTGCTCACCGATCGCGCCGACCTCCGCGCCCTCGTCGCGCCGCGCGCCGAGCAATTGAACCTCTTCGCCGCTTGAGTCGTTGCAGCGTCGAAACAGGGAGAAATACCATGGCTGCAACCGACATTTTCGACCGATTGATCCAGGATCATGACAAGCACCGCCAGCTGATCAAGGCGATCGAGGCGACCAGCGGCGACAGCGAGGAGCGACGCTCGCTCTACGAGCAGTTCCGCACCGATGCCAAGGCCCATGCCTCGGCTGAAGAGGTCACTTTATACGCGATCCTGATGGGCGAAATCGAGATGCGCGAATATGCCCGCCACGCCGCCGCCGACCATCACGAAATCGACGAGGCAATCATTGAGGTCGACGAGACCGACATGGGGTCGTCGGGCTGGCTGGCCAAGTTCAAGGCGCTGAAGGAGACTTTCCTCGACCATCTCAAGGAGGAGGAAGAGACGATCTTCCCCGACGCGCGCAAGGATCTGGGCGAGGCCAAGTCGGTCGAGCTGCGCGACGCCTTCAACGCGATCAAGCCCGAGGAGATCGAGCGGGTCGAAGCGGGCACCGACGACAAGATCGCCGAGAAGATCGGCTAGGATTTAAGGTAGTGCGCGCCCGATGCTGACCGAGGGTCCGATGATCGACGCGCACCGCGTCACGCTTGCCGCCGAGGATGATTTCGACGGCTGGCGCGACGCCGCACGGGGGCTGGCCGAAGCGGGTGTCCCGGCGTCGGCGATCGCGTGGCAAGTCGACGGCGGCGCGCAGGATTTATTCGCCGGCCCCGGCACCAGCCCGCCACCGCCGGGCGCCAGCTTCGCCGTCTCGCGCAGCTTCATCGACCTCGCCAAGGCGGCCATCTGCCACGTCGATCCCGAGCGCTTCGCCTTGCTCTACAAGTTGCTCCTCAAGCTGCGCACCAACCGCCACGCGATGGAGGATCGCGCCGACCCGCTGCTCGACCGGATCGAGAAAATGGCCAAGGAAGTTCGCCGCGACGCGCACAAGATGCACGCCTTCGTCCGCTTCCGCGAAATCGGCGAGCCGGACGGCGGCACCCGGTTCGTCGCCTGGTTCGAGCCGGACAATCATATCGTCCGCCGCGAGGCCGGCTTTTTCATGCGCCGCTTCGCCAATATGCGCTGGACGATCATGACTCCTCAGCTGACCATCAGCTGGGACGGCAAGGCGCTCACCGAAGGCCCCGGCGCGACCCGGCGCGATGCGCCCGACGGCGATCCGGTCGAGGAGACGTGGAAGACCTATTACGCCAGCATCTTCAACCCGGCGCGGGTCAAGGTGAAGGCGATGACCAAGGAAATGCCCAAGAAATATTGGAAGAACATGCCCGAGACCGCGCTGATCGGCGAATTGCTGGCGGGCGCGCAAAAACGCGAGGCTGCGATGCTTGCTCTGTCGCCTGCGGCGACGGGGATCGAGACGTCGCGAAGCCAACCCGCGATGGCGCGTTCCAACGTTGAGGCTTCGTGGGCCGCACTTCGCGACGAAGCCGCCGCCTGCACCCGCTGTGACCTGTACCAATGCGCGACGCAGACCGTGTTCGGCGAAGGGCCGCTCGATACAAGCATCATCTTCGTCGGCGAGCAGCCGGGCGACCAGGAGGATCTCGCCGGGCGGCCGTTCGTCGGCCCGGCTGGAGACGTGTTCGACGCCGCGCTTCAGGAGGCCGGGATCGACCGCGCTACGACGTACGTCACCAACGCGGTCAAGCATTTCAAGTTCGTCCTGCGCGGCAAGACGCGCATTCACGCGCGGCCCGATGTCAGCGAGATCGACGCCTGCCGCTGGTGGCAGGAGCAGGAACGCGGGCTCATCCAACCGGCGCTGACGGTCGCGCTCGGGGCCACCGCGGCGCGATCGCTGACCGGCAAGACAGTGACGATCTCGAAAGTCCGCGACGCGCCGCTGATACTGGCCGACGGCAGCGAATGCTGGATCACCGTCCACCCCAGCTACCTCCTCCGCCTGCCCGACGCCGACGCCCGCCGCACCGAACGCGCGCGCTTCGTCAGCGATCTCGAGCGGATCCGCGATCGCGCCGCCGCGCTGGCCGCCTAAAGCCGGAAGCGCATCGTCGCGCGGGCGGTGCGTGGCGCGCCGGGGGTCAGATTATTGTCGGTGTGCGACAGGCCGATATAATCCTTGTTGAGCAAATTCTCGACGTTGAGCTGGACCGCGACCTGATCGGTCAGGGCGATGAACGCCGCCGCGTCGACGCGGGTGTAGCCGGGAACGGTCACTGCATTGCTGACCGACGCATAGCTTTTCGACTGGTGATAGAGGCCGAGGCCGAGGCCGAGCCGCTTGCTGACATCGTAGCGGCCCCACAGCGAGGCGGTGAAGTGCGGCACGCTCGCGATGTCGCGCCCGGCCGGGGCCGCGGACGTGGTCTTGCGAATCTCGGCCTTTTGCAGCGCGGCGGCGGCGGTGATCGACAGCCGGTCGGTGATCTTGCCGGCGATCGTTGCCTCGATCCCCTTCGAGCGCTGCGCGCCGGTCAGGACGAAGCGCGTCGGATCGGCGGGGTCGGCGACGCGGGTGTTGGTGCGATCGAGGAGGTAGGCGGCGAGCGTCACTTCGAGCGAATCCATCGCGGTCCATTTGAGGCCGATCTCGCGATTGACGAACTTCTCCGGTGCGAGCGTCGCGGTATTGGCCGCGATGCTGGAAAATTGGTCGCCCGACTGCGGCAGGAAGCTTTTCGACCAGCTGGCGTAGAGCGACAGGCGCTTGGTCGGCTTGATCACCAGCCCGAGCCGCGGCGACCATAAGGCGTCCTTGCGGACCAGTTCGGTGGACGACAGTCGGTCGGCATAATGCAGGCGGAACCAGTCGCGGCGAAGCCCGGCGAGGATTTCGATGTGGTCGCCGATCTTGGCCTGGTCCTGCACATAGATTCCGACGGCGCGGGCATCGGTGTCGGCGGCGGTGGCCCGGCGGACGGGGCTGTCGCGGAAGAAGATCGGAGGCAGACGGTCGGTCGCCGACAACGGGACCGTCAGCCTTTGCTGGGTGCCGGCGGCATCGAAAAAGCCCTGCTGGCGGTCGGCGAACGTGTCCTGGCTCGAAAAGTCCAGCCCAGCGAGCACGGTATGGCTGATCGGGCCGGTGTCGAGATCGAACACGAGATCGTTTTGCACAAACACTGCGTCGCGTTTCGTCGCCGATTGATAAGCCTCGATCTGCACAATATCGGCCGGCGTCACCGCGGTCGCGGCGAGCGCGTTGCGGTAGAATTTGTCATAAGTGCCGACGCGCAGCTTGCCGGTCCAGCGGACGCGGTCGCTGAAACGATGCTCGATCGCAAGGTCGCCGACATGCGCATCGAACCGCAGCCGGTTGACATCAGGGTCGCCGAAGAACTGGTCCTGCGCACCTTCGAGCGGGCGCCCGTTTCGCGACGGAATGCCGCGATCGACAACCCGCCGGTCGTGGGAATATTCGTAGGCGAGGTCGATCCGCGTGTTGTCGCCGATGTCCCAGTTGAGCGTCGGGTTAATCCCGATACGACGGCCATCGACATGGTCGCGAAAGCTGTCGAACGTGTCGTACACCGCGTTAAGCCGGCCCGACAGTCTGCCCCCCAGTCCCGAGCTGAGATCGACCGCGCCGCCCCATGCGCCATGCGTGTCGATCGACAGCGCGCCCGCCGCGAAGCGGTCGCCGTCGGCGCGCTTGGTCACCCGGTTCACGATCCCGCCGCCGCCGCCGCGGCCAAAGATCATCGCATTGGGGCCTTTCAGCACCTCGACCCGGTCGAGATTGTAGAGGCCGCGATAATATTGAACGTCGTCGCGAATTCCGTCGACGAAAAAGTCGGCGGTGGTGTTCTGCCCGCGCAGGATGATCTGGTCGCGGTGGCCCTCGCCCGAGGCGACGGTCGCGCCGGGTACGGTACGCAAGACGTCCGTGATCGAGCGCATCCCCTGATCGGCGATCTGCTGCGCAGTGACGACGCTGATCGCCTGGGGGACGTCCTTGAGCGGGGTCGCGGTCTTGGTCGCGGTGGTCGTCCGGGGAATGCGCTGCCCGTTGACGACGATTTCCTTGCCCTCGCTCGGATCGGACGCCGCATCAGCGCAAGCCGGTGAGGCGACAACTACCGCCGACAGGCAAGACGCGACGAAAAGCGAAACACGACGATGAACAAACAATTTGACGACCCCCGACAATGGAGATCCAGCAGGTAGCGTTATTGATACTCATTCGCAATAGCGAAACTATTCAGCCGCCAGCAGCCGCTCCGCACCGCCCAGATCGACCGACACCAACCGGCTGACGCCCTGCTCGATCATCGTCACGCCATACAATCGGTGCATCCGCGCCATCGTCACCGCATTGTGCGTCACGATCAGGTAGCGCGTATCGGTCTCGGCGGTCATCCGGTCGAGCAGGTCGCAGAAGCGATCGACATTGGCATCGTCGAGCGGCGCATCGACCTCGTCGAGCACGCAGATCGGCGCCGGATTGGTCAGGAACAGGCCGAAGATCAGCGCCACCGCGGTCAGCGCCTGCTCGCCCCCCGACAGCAAGGTCAGCGCGGTCAGCCGTTTGCCCGGCGGCTGGGCGAGGATCTCGAGCCCGGCTTCGAGCGGGTCGTCGCTCTCGACCAGTTCGAGATGCGCCTGGCCGCCGTCGAACAGGGTCGTGAACAGGCTCTGGAAGTGGGTGTTGACCTTCTCGAACGCGTCGAGCAACCGCACCCGCCCTTCACGGTTGAGGCTGCCGATCGATCCGCGCAGGCGGTTGATCGCCTCCCTCAATTCGTCGCGCTCGGCGGCCGCCTGCGCGCGGTTCGCGTCGAGCTCGGCAAGTTCGCTCTCGGCCACCAGATTCACCGGTCCCAGCCGCTCGCGCTCGGCGGTCAGTCGCTCGAACGTTTCGCGCTCGGCCTCCGCTGGGGCGAGGTTGGCGGGGTCGAACTCGAACTTGGCGGCGAGCAGTGGCGGCGGGCATTCGAATTTCTCGCCGCACTCGCGCGCCAGTTCCTCGCGCCGCGCGGTCTGGGCTTCCGCGCGTGCCGCAGCACCGGCGCGGGCTTCGCGCGCTGCGGCGAACCCCTCGCCCGCCTCTCGCAATGCCAGCGCCGCATTGGCGACGGCTTGCTCGGCGTCGCCTTCAGCGGTGGCGGCGGCTCCGACCAGCGCCTCGCCCGATGCTGTCTCGCGCTCGATCCGCTCGATCTCGCTGCCCAGCCGGTCGGGCTCGCCGGAGATGTCGGTGCGCTCGGCGGCCAGCGCGGCGGCGCGCTCGGCGGTGTCGACCAATCGGTCACTCGCTTTCTTGCCGCGCTCGCGCCATTCGCCGGCTTCGCGTTGCGCCGCGGCGTCACGTTCGCGGTCGGCGGCAAGTTCTCGCGCCCGGGTTGCGGCGGCGGCGCGGCGGTCGGCGACTTGCTCCCCGGCGGCTGAAGCAGCACTCCGCGCATCATACGACGCCGCCTCGAGCGTTTTCGGGTCGGGCAATGATCCCAGTGACTTGTGCGCTGCCTCGACCGACACGGCGCTCGCCTCGATGAGCGGTTCCAAGTCGGCTCGGCGCTCGGTCAAAGCGGCGCGCTGGGCATCGAGCCGTTCGATCGCGTTGGCAGCGGAATCCCCTGCCCGCACCGCATCGCGCGACCGGCGCTCAGCATTCGTGGCGGCAGCGCGGGCGTCGTCGACCGAGCGGCGGAAGTTTTCCACCGCCGCTACCGCCGAATCGCGTGCAGCGACTGCTCCTGCAACGGCCTGTTCCAATCCCGGAACAACCCGCTCCAGCTCGGCCAAACGGTTGGCGCGGATCAGGCGTTCGGCGGTCGCCGCGCCGCTGTTGGTGGCGACGAACCCGTCCCACCGCCGCATCAGCCCGGCGCGAGTCACCAGCCGCTGCCCGACGGCCAGCGCCTGCCCCTCGTCGCGCTCGGTAACCCCGACCTGCGCCAGCCGCCGCGCCAGTTCGGGCGGGGCGGTGGCAAAGCGCGACAGCGGCTCCAATCCCGCCGCGAGCTTCGGATCGCCCGCGACCGCCTCGCTGCCGACCCACCGCCGCGCGCCATCGCCGCCAAGCGCGGCATCAAGATCGTCGCCCAGCGCAGCCGCAAGCGCGCGCTCATACCCCGGCTTGGCGCTCACCGAGATCGTCCCGCTACCGCCCTGCGCCAGCGCATCGGCTAGTGCCATGCGCTCGGATGCCGCCGCCGCCAACGCCGCGCGCGCCGACGCCAAATCACTCTCCGCCCCGTCGCGCTGCTCGGCGGCCCCGGCGCGGCCAGCATCAGCGGCCTCAAGGGCTTTCTCCGCAGCAGCCAACGCAACTGCAGCCTCGTTCGTCGCTTTTTCCGCAGCGGCCCGCGCGTCTTGATACTCCCCGCCATCCCCCAGCGCCGCCACCTGCGCCTCGATCTTCGCCGCATCGTTCGCCGTCCGCGCCGCCTGCGCCTGAGCCGCCTCGAGCGCAGCCTCGGCCACGCGCCGCTCTGCCCGCATCGCCGCCTCGCGCGCCAGCAGCCCGGCCAGCTCTGCCTCGGCGCCACGAGACACAATCTCCGCCGCGTTGACATCCGCCGCCAGCCGCGCCGCCTGCGCCTCGCCATCGCTCAACCGCATCGCAATCGCCGCTTGCTCGGCCTCAAGCGTCGCAATCGCCCGCGCCGCATCGTCGCGCAGCGCCTCCTCACGCGCAGTCTCGCTGGCCTGGGTCGCTTCGAGCCGGTCGAGCTCGGCCAGGCGCCGTACGACCGTGTCGCGCCGCGCCCGCGCCGTGGCCAGCTCATGCGCCAAACTGCGTCCCGAATCGCGCGCCTCGATCAATGCCGTACGCCGCGCCCCAAGCTCGGTCGCCGCCGCTTCCTGATGAGCCTCGGCCGAGGCCATCAGCGCCTGCAATTTGCCTACCGCCGCGCCCGCCGCCTCTGCCTCGTCCCGCGCAGCCGCCGCCGCACGCTGCGCCTCGTCCCACCGCGCGAATAATAATTTCGCCTCCGCGCCGCGGATCCGCTCGGTCAGCGAGCGATAGCGCTCCGCCGCGCGCGCCTGCCGCCGGAGCGCCGCCGCGCGCACTTCCTGATCGCTCAGCAATTCGTCGAGCCGCGCGATGTTGGCCTCGGCCGCGCGGAGCTTTTGCTCGGCGTCCTTGCGCCGCGCATGGAGCCCCGAAATCCCCGCCGCTTCTTCGAGCATCTGGCGGCGCTCGGTCGGCTTGGCGGCGATCACCGAGCCGATCCGCCCCTGGCTGACCAGCGCCGGCGAATGCGCCCCGGTGGCGGCATCGGCAAACAGCAGCGAGACGTCCTTTTGCCGCACGTCGCGCCCGTCGATCCGATAGGCGGAGCCGGCCCCGCGTTCGATCCGGCGGGTGATCTCGCTTTCGCCGCCCAACTCGCCGTCGCCGTCGCGCTCGATCAGCAGCGACACTTCGGCGAAGTCGCGCGCGGCGCGGGTCGCGGTGCCGGCGAAAATGACGTCTTCCATCCCACCGCCGCGAAGCGATTTGGGCGACGCCTCGCCCATCACCCAGCGGATCGCTTCCAATAGGTTGGATTTGCCACAGCCGTTGGGCCCGACGACCCCGGTTAGCCCGGGCTCGATCCTCAGTTCAGCCGGCTCGACGAAGCTCTTGAAGCCACCGAGTTTGAGCCGCCGGATTTTCACCCGCCGACCCTCCCCGCCGACGCCTGGACCCTAGCTATCAAGCGCCGTGTTGATTGAAGCTTCGACCTGGCTCCACACCGATCCGCCGGGCTTGATCTGCACCATCTTGCCGTCCTGGATGAATGTCGGCGTGCCGGGGAAATCGGGATATTTGGCCATTACGTCGGTCTGGATCTGGACCAATTTGGTCGGGGTCTGTTCGTCGGCCAGGCAAACCGAGCTTTTCGCAACCGGAAGCCCGCGCATCGCGGCATATTGTTGCAACCCGGCAAGTTTGGCGACCTCGCTCAATTGCTGGCTGACCGGAAGCGACGCGATCGCCTGCATCTTGGCCGGATCGGCAGCCTGAATCTTGGCCACCCACTCGGGCTGGTCGGCGTACATTTGGCGGGTCAGGCCGAAGAAGCCCGAGGTCCCGGCGCAGCGCGCGATAACCGACGCAGCCATGTCATAACCGTCGCGAACGAAGTTGCGGAACTCGAATGAAACCTGGCCCGACTTGACATATTTGCTGGTCAGGGTGGGCATCGCCTCCTCGTCAAACTCGCGGCAATGCGGGCAGGTCATCGAGCCATATTCAACCAATTTTACCTTGGCATTGGGGTTGCCCATGACGAACCCGCCCTCGGGCGTGGCCGACACGACGGTGGTCCAGTCGCCACCCTTGGGCGGCGGGATCGCCTTGATCGGCGCGGTGGCGACGGCGGTGCCATTGCCGGCCTTTTCGGCGTTGCAGGCAGTGACCGCGAAGGTGGCGGCGACGATGCCGGTAAGGATGGTCAGTTTCACGATATCTTGCTCCGGATGAGGGGAATTGGAATGTTTTCGATACTGTCAAAGGCGGGCGCGCCGTTCGATCCTGCGATATGCCCGGCAAGCGATTCAAGGCAAGCGCGAAGCTCGGGATCGGCAATGGCGCGAAGTCCTTCGCCAAGCTCGGCCGATATCGGCGCGGGCTTGGAGCGAGCGGGGCGCGCGGGCGCGACGGGAACACGGCCCTGGCGAAACGCGATCTGCACGATCGCCTGATAACCGAAGAAGCGATTGACCCGTTCGATGATCATCGGGCCGAGGTGCTGCACCAATGGCGCATGCGCGCCCTCGACCAGCAAGGTCAGCGTCCCGCCCGATTTCTTTCCGGTCGGGAAGCGGATCGATTCGGGGGATGACACCTTGGCGTAACGCTCGCCGACAATTTCCTTCCACCGGCTGACCACTGCGCTCTGGACGAAGCCGAACCGCTTGAACGCCAGCCCGCCGATATCGCCGATGATGTCGCCGGTCGCACGCACCCGGCCCTGGCGCGGAACATCGTCCTTCGATTTGACCGGTTTCGACATTGACCGGGTCATGCCATAGCGTCGCGATGCCCGCCAGTGCCGGAAACGCCCTGCTCGACCATTATCGTGCGACCGCGCGGGTGTTGCCGTGGCGAGCGCCACCGGGCACGCCCCGCGCCGACCCATATCGGGTGTGGCTGAGCGAGGTGATGTTGCAGCAGACGACGGTCGCGACGGTGATTCCCAGGTTTGCGCGCTTCCTCGAGCGCTGGCCGAACGTCGAGGCGCTGGCCGCTGCGGCCGACGAGGATGTGCTCCACGAATGGGCGGGGCTTGGCTATTATGCGCGGGCGCGCAACCTGATTGCGTGCGCGCGGGTCGTCGCCGCAGCGGGAGGATTTCCCGATACCGAGGCCGGGTTGCGCGCGCTGCCCGGGATTGGCGATTATACCGCGGCGGCGATTGCGGGAATTGCGTTCGGACGCGACTCGGTGGCGGTCGACACCAATGTCGAGCGGGTGGTGGCGCGGCTCGGGGCGACCTCGGACAAGACCGCGATTCGGGCTGCGGCGGCGGCGCTGGTACCAAAAGGCCATGCGGGCGATTTCGCGCAGGCAATGATGGACCTGGGGGCGACGATTTGTCGCCCGCGGAAGCCGCACTGCGGTGTTTGCCCGATATCGCGTCATTGCCAGGCGTTCGCGCTCGGCACGCCCGAGGCATTTCCGGTCAAGGCGGCGAGGAAGATGCGGCCAATTCGGTACGGCACCGCCCAGTGGATCGAGCGCGGCGGAGCGGTGTGGCTGGTGCGCCGCCCGGCGAAGGGATTGCTTGGCGGGATGGCGGCGTTGCCCGGATCGGCGTGGGGCGACGCGCCTGCCGCCAGCGCCGCGCTCGCCCAAATCCGTCACGTCTTTACCCATTTCGAGCTCCAATTGTCGGTCGTTGCAGTGGGCGAAGCGGATGGCGAAGGGTGGTGGCAGCCGACCGACACGCTGCCCGATGCCGGTCTTCCGACACTCTATCGCCGCGCGGTCGAGGCGGTGCTTGCCCAAAGGAAATCCTGTGCCGCCTGAACCCTTTTTCGTCGGCGCCGGGATCGATCGCGCCGATGCGCTTCGCGGCAAGCCGGAGGCGGTTGCTAAATTGCTCGCCTCACCGCAGGCAACGGCCTTGGTGTGGAACGGCGGGGCCCCGGCGCTTGACGAGACGGGCAGACTGACATGGCAGGCGGCGCGCGGCGACGAGGCGCTGTTCCTCGGGCTCGATCATGGCGAGCCGCGATTCGCTGCGTTGCCGACGGTCGGCGCCGGGCCCGATACCCGCGCGTTGCTCGGGTTGCTCGACGCCACCGACGCACCTTTGTTTGCCGCCGCGCTGAGCCTCGCCAGCTGGCACCACCGCCACGGCTTCTGCTCGGTATGCGGCTCGCCCAGCGCAATCTGTCGCGGCGGCTGGGGGCGCAAGTGCGGGTCGTGTGGGGGCGAACATTATCCTCGCGTCGACCCGGTGGTGATCATGCTCGCGACGTTCGAGGACCGCTTGCTGCTCGGCCGCCAGCCAATCTATCCCCCGGGCCGTTACTCGGCGCTCGCCGGGTTCGTCGAGCCGGGCGAAACGGTCGAGGCGGCGGTCGCGCGCGAGCTTGGCGAGGAGGCCGGGATCGCGGTCACCGACGTGCGCTACGTCGCCAGCCAGCCGTGGCCGTTCCCGAGTTCGCTGATGATCGGCTGCACTGCGGTGGCGCTGGGCGACTCGCTCACTATCGACCACGAAGAGCTCGACGACGCCCGCTGGTTCACCCGCGATCAGGTAACCGATGCGCTATCCGGTTCGCCCGATTCCGCCTTCATCGCGCCACCGCGCTTCGCGATTGCGCGCACCCTTCTCGACCATTGGTTAGGCGATGCTTGAAACCGGTCCGCCAGCACCGTAAAGGCTGGCCGAATTTCCACTTCCAATCACGGCAACGCCGCAGGGGTTTCATGGACAACCGCACTAACACAATCGCCGGCTGGCTGCTCTTCGCCGGTGTCGTCTCGCTCGGCGCGTGGATCGTCAGCGGCGAACATTATGCGGGAGACGAAGTGAAGACCGCCGGCTACGAACTGCCCGGTGGCGAAGTAGCAGGCGCGGTGGGCGTAGCGGCCAAGCCGGTCGAATTTTACCTCGCGCAGGCCGACGTCGCCAAGGGCGAAACGGTGTTCAAGAAATGCGCCGCGTGCCACGTCGACGTTCAGGGCGGTGCCAATGGCATCGGCCCGAACCTGTGGGCCGTGGTCGGTGAGCCGATCGGCAAGGGCGCCGGCGGCTACGCTTTCTCGTCGGCGCTCGCTGGCGTCGGCGGCAATTGGGACTTCAAGTCGCTCGACCATTGGCTGACCAGCCCGCGCGCGTTTGCGGCTGGCACCAAGATGACCTTCGCCGGCCTCGGCGATCCGCAGGACCGCGCCAACGTCATCGCCTACCTCAACGCCCACGGCACCAATTTGCCGCTACCTGCTGCTCCGGCTGAAGCTGCTGCTCCGGCTGCTGGCGACAAGGCCGCACCGGCGGCCGGCAATGCCGCCTCCCCGACCGCGGGCGATGCCAAGCCGGTCGCTGGCGGCGAGACCACCGAAGCCATGCCACCGGCCAAGAAATAGGGACGGGCAGCGATGGTCCGCTCGAACGCAACGACCGTCGCCGATTATCTCGCCGAGCTGCCGCCCGACCGCGCGGCGGTGGTCAGCCATGTTCGCGACCTGATCAACGATGCGCTGCCCGAGGGTTATTGCGAAGGCACCGGCTATGGGATGATCGGGTGGGTCGTCCCGCTCGAGGATTACCCCGACACCTATAATGGCCAGCCGCTGATTTATGCCGGGCTGGCGGCGCAGAAGAACCACTTCTCGCTCTATCTCAACTGCGTCTATTCCTCGTCCGAGCGGACCGAGCGATTGAAAGTGGCGTTCGCCAAGGCCGGCAAGAAAATCGACATGGGCAAGAGCTGCATCCGCTTCAAGCGGATCGACCAATTAGCCGAGGATGTCATTGCCGCCGAGATCGCATCGGCCACGCCCGCCGAATTCTTCGCCATCAACGAAGCGGCGCGGGCAAGGGGCGACTGCTAGTCGGGATAATATGCCGAGACGTAATCCCACGCGTCCTGCGCGGTTTCGCACCAGTGGATCAGGTCGAGGTCGCCGGGCGAGATCACGCCTTCCTCGACCAGCCCTTCGAAGTCGATCACCCGCTCCCAGAATGCCTTGCCGAACAGCATGATCGGCATCGGCCGCACCTTGCCGGTCTGGATCAGGGTCAGCAATTCGAACATTTCGTCGAACGTCCCGAACCCGCCGGGGAACACCGCCACCGCGCGGGCGCGGAGGAGGAAGTGCATCTTGCGAAGCGCGAAATAATGGAATTGGAAACTCAGGTCCGGGGTGACGAAAGTGTTGGGCAATTGCTCGTGCGGCAGGACGATGTTGAGCCCGATCGATTCCTTGCCCTCGTCGCTCGCGCCGCGATTGGCGGCTTCCATGATCGACGGGCCGCCGCCCGAGCAGACGACGTAGTGGCGCTTGCCCTCGGGATCGACCGGAAACTGGCTCGCCATCCGCGCCAGCTCGCGCGCGACGTCATAATATTTGGACTTGGCCTTGAGGCTTTCGCCGACCCTGCGCTGGCGGTCGTCATGCGCCGCGGCAATCACCGCATCGGCCTTGCCCGGTTCGGGAATCCGCGCCGACCCGTAAAACACGAAGGTCGAGCCGATGTTAGCCTCGTTCATCAGCAATTCGGGCTTGAGCAATTCGAGCTGGAACCGCACTGGCCGCAAATCCTCGCGCAGCAGGAATTCGGGATCCTGGAAGGCGAGCTTATATGCCTCGCTCTCGGTCTGGGGCGACGAAGGAACATGCTTGGCGGCTTGCGCGTCGACCTTGGAGGTCGGGAAAATGCGCTTGGGGGGGGCGGTATCGGTCATAAGCGGGCGGACTTAGCGTTATTCGGGAGCGGGTGGAACCTGCATTATCTGCGATTGAAATGACCTTTAAACTGGTCTATGAAAAGGTCATGAAAATCGAACCGATCCTGGCCGATGCGGGCATCAGCATCAGCGAATTGAAGAAGAACCCAAGCGCGGCCATCGCCGCAGCGGAAGGTTTTCCGCTCGCCATCCTCAATCGCAACAAGCCCGCCGCATATCTGGTTCCGGCGAAGGCATGGGAAGCCATCATGGACCGGCTCGACGATATCGAACTGGTCCGAATTTCCCGGGAACGCTGGGATCAGCCATCAATCCCCGTCGATATCGACGACCTTGCCAATCTTTAGGCTAGAATTTCGGCCACAGGCGATCAGGGAATGGCGTAAATTAGATTCCGGCACCAAAACGCAATTTGAGAAGAAGCTGCGAGAACGATTGGCTCATCCGCGCGTCCCTGCTGCGCGGCTCAGGGAATTGCCGGACTGCTACAAGATCAAATTGCGCAAGGCTGGATACCGGTTGATCTATCGCGTTGTTGACGACCGGCTCGTCGTGATCGTCCTCGCCGTGGGAAAGCGCGAGAGGAACGAGGCTTACGATGCTGCGGCGGGCCGACTCTAGACAAATGACCTCATTTCAGAATCGATGTTTTCCCGCAGTTCCTTGACGCGCCAATGGTCCGGGGTCGGGACGCAGTCGGTCAGGTTCAATAGAGGAGCTCGCTCGGCAATGAGCTTTGCCTCATGGCGGCGCGGTTCTTCCACTTTGAGAATGGCAACTTCGAGATGGATGTGCATCCATTCATCCAAGAGCCGTTCGGATACGGGCTCCAGCGCCCAAGTCTTGTAGCTCCGCTCTTTGGTGAGAATTGGGATGACTTTAAGGCTCAATTGCTTGCGCAGTATCGCGGCCAAGCTCTTGCGAGGAGAATGATTGCGCGTACCACCTTTGAAATGGCACCGGCGCTTCAAGACCCCAGCCCCATCTGCCTTGCCAATGTAGATGAGCCGGTGCGCCGATGTCACGAAGTCCGGCAATTCGCTGCCGTTTTCCGATTGAGCGCATATAATCCGGCCGACGCATCCAAATAATGCTGCGATCGAGGTCTTATTTGGGAATCCTCGAAAAGCGCATCACATTCGCCCATCAATAAACCCGCGCCTTGGGCTTGATGTAGGCGATGTCGTCGGTCAGCGTATATTCGTGGACCGGGCGGTAGTCGATCTTGACGCCGCCGCCCTTCCCGCCCCAGCCATCGAACGTCGCGATGCTATGCTTCATCCAGTTGGCGTCGTCGCGCTTGGGAAAATCCTCGTGCATGTGCGCGCCGCGGCTTTCCTTGCGGTTGGCGGCCGAGCGCATCGTCACCACCGCCTGGCCGAGCAGATTGTCGAGCTCGAGCGTTTCGATGAGGTCGCTGTTCCAGATCAGGCTGCGGTCGGAGACCCGGACGTCGGCCATCTTTTTATAGACGGCATCGATCTTGGCGACACCCTCGTCGAGCGTGCGCTCGGTGCGGAACACCGCGCAATCGGCCTGCATCGTGCGCTGCATCTCGAGCCGGATGGCGGCGGTCGGGGTTGCGCCCTCGGCATGGCGGAAATGGTCGAGCCGGGCGAGCGCGAGATCGGCACCGTCCTTGGGCAATGCTTTCTGCGCCGCGCCTGGCTTGAGGATTTCGCCGAGGCGAAGCCCCGCCGCGCGGCCAAACACGACCAGGTCGATCAGGCTGTTCGAGCCGAGCCGGTTGGCGCCGTGGACCGAGACGCACGCCGCCTCCCCCACCGCGAACAGGCCGGGGACGACATGGTCGGGATTGCCGTCCTTCAGCGTTACGACTTCGCCATGATAATTGGTCGGGATTCCGCCCATGTTGTAATGGACCGTGGGGGTCACCGGGATCGGCTGGCGGGTCAAATCGACCCCGGCGAAAATCTTCGCGGTCTCGGTGATACCGGGGAGCCGCTCGGCGAGGATCTTGGGGTCGATATGGTCGAGGTGGAGGTAGATGTGATCCTTATGCTCGCCGACCCCGCGGCCTTCGCGGATCTCCATCGCCATCGAGCGTGACACGACGTCGCGGCTGGCGAGATCCTTGGCCGACGGGGCGTAGCGTTCCATGAACCGCTCGCCCTCCGAATTGGTGAGGTAGCCGCCCTCGCCGCGCGCGCCCTCGGTGATCAGCACGCCGGCGCCGTAAATGCCGGTCGGGTGGAACTGGACGAATTCCATATCCTGCAGCGGCAGCCCGGCGCGCAGCACCATCGCATTGCCGTCGCCGGTGCAGGTGTGTGCGCTGGTGGCCGAGAAATAGGTCCGCCCGTAACCGCCGGTGGCGAGCACCACCGATTGCGCCAGGAAACGGTGGATTGATCCGTCGTCGAGGTTCATCGCAACCAGCCCACGGCAGGCTCCATCCTCCATGATCAGGTCGAGCGCGAAATATTCGATGAAGAAGTCGGCATCATACTTCAGGCTCTGCTGGTAGAGCGTGTGGAGCATCGCATGTCCCGTGCGGTCGGCGGCGGCGCAAGTGCGCTGCGCAGGCGGGCCTTCGCCCATGTCCTGAGTCATCCCGCCGAACGCGCGCTGGTAAATCTTGCCCTCGTCGGTGCGGCTGAACGGAAGGCCGGCATGCTCCAGCTCATAGACCGCGGCAGGCGCCTCACGACACAAATATTCGATCGCGTCTTGGTCGCCGAGCCAATCGCTGCCCTTGACGGTATCGAACATGTGCCACGTCCAATGGTCGGGCCCCATATTGCCGAGGCTGGCGGCAATCCCGCCCTGCGCCGCGACCGTATGGCTGCGGGTCGGGAACACCTTGGTCACGCAGGCGGTCTTAAGGCCTTTTTCCGCCGCGCCCATCGTCGCGCGCAAGCCCGCGCCGCCGGCACCGACGACAACGACATCATAAACATGGTCGATGATCTTGTAGGCGGTCATTTCAGGTCAGGCTCCAAATGCGATTCTGGCAAGGCTGAACAAGGCGAGCGATCCGCCGCCGATCCCGGCGAAGGTCAATATGCCGTGCCATAGCGAGCGGCTGCTCTCGTCATGAACATAATCGTCGACCACGGTCTTGAGGCCATCGACCGCATGGATGAAGAAAGTGACGACCAGCAATGCCATCGGCACCGCGCCGCTCGCGCCGTGGAGCCATTCGACCAGGGTCGCGCGGTCGAGCGTGGGCAATAGCAATAGAGATGCGATCAGCCACAGCCCGAGCAGCAGCGATGCCGCGCTGGTCAGCCGCTCGCGCAGCCAATGCTCGCCGCCATGATGCGCCGATCCAGTGCCGCGAACTTGCCCCAGCGGGGTCGAGCTAGTGTCGCCGTTCATGACCAGATTCCCAAACCGAACGCCCAGGTGAGCGCCGTAAGGAACAACGACGCGACGATCGTCATCACCGCGAACAGGCGATTGACCCGCGCTTCGAACCCGGCGCCGCTGTCCAGCACCAGATGGCGAATGCCCGACAACAAATGCTGCCAGAAGGCCCAGGTCAGCCCGATCAGGATGAACAGGCCGACCGGACTGGCCGCAAGTGCAGAGAATTTGTCATATGACGCCGACCCTGCAGCGATCGCGTATAACCACCAGGTCAGCAGCGCCAGCCCGGCCACCGACAGCGCGCCGCCGGTCAGCCGGTGGAGGATCGAGACGAGCATTCCCGGCCCCCATTTCCAGATCGTCAGATGCGGCGACAGCGGCCGGTCGGGATTGCGGGTCATGGAACCTCGATGCGCAGGGAGTTGGACGTCCCCGTCCCCCTAGGCAGCATCGCGCCATGTCGCAAGCGAGCCGAGTGACTAACCGCCTCTTAACCATTGCCGGCGCATAGCCGATCCAAGGCAAGTTAAAGCGAATGGGAACATCCAGAATGGCTACCGTGGTCGGTTCAGGTTCAGGCAGCGATTATGATCTGGCACGGGGCCTCGCGCTCTACGATCCCGAGCGCGACCTGCCGGCGCGGGCACGCGATTTGTGGACCCGGCTCGAACCCGAATCGATCGACATGGCGCGTGAATTCTGGCGCCGCTACGCCCGTTCGCCAGAGCTTGCGACGCCGTTCGACCAAGCCCTGCTCGAAGATTATTCGGTCAAGATCCAATCCTATATCGAGATGAAGTTCGCGCGCATCGACCAGCCCGAATGGACCGGCAAGGGCAAGCAATATGTCGAGCGCGCGTTTGCTGCGGGCCTCACCTTGTCCACCCTGCTCGCCGGACTATCCGCCGAGACCGAAGCCGCTTTCGCCATCCTCCGCCGCCAGTTCAGCGACGACGATGAGCTGGTGCGCTTCGCCCGAACCCTGTCCGAGGTCCAGGCAGTCGAGGTCGATTGCTTCATCCACCACGCCATCGCTCTGGCCCGTAACGAGGGCGAAAAAGTCCATTCGCGCCGCGCCAATGATTTCAATGGCAAGGTGCTCGGACTGGTCCAGAATTGCACCCAGGAAAGCGACGGCCTTCGACTCAAGGCATCATCGACCAGCGCCTCGGCGCGCGGGATGCTGGGCAAGACCAGCGAAGTCGCCGCCGCCGCCGAACAATCCGCCACCGCAATGCGCGAAGCCGCGCAGACCGCCGCGGGCCTGATCCGCGCCATCGAAGATGCCCGCACCGAAGTCGAGGTTGCGGCCGGAGTCGCGACCCGGGCCGGCGGCCAGGCCGAACAAGCGGTCAAGGTCAGCAAGGCGCTGTCGGGCCATGTCGAGGCGATCGAATCGATCCTCGGGCTGATCCGCGACATTGCCGGACAAACCAATTTGCTCGCGCTCAACGCCACCATTGAGGCCGCCCGTGCCGGCGATGCCGGTCGCGGGTTCGCGGTCGTCGCGCAGGAAGTGAAGAGCCTCGCCAGCCAGACCGCGCGGGCGACAGACGACATTACCGCCAAGATCACCGCCATCCAGCAGGCGACCCGCCAGACGGTCGACAGCAACGCCTCGATCCAGACCACGGTCGAGGAAGTCCAGTCGAGCGCCGACCGCATCCGCCAGGCGATGGAGTTGCAGGCCCAGACGGTGACGATGATCACCGCCGCGGTCGACGAAACCGCGCTCGCCGCCGATTCGATGAGCTCGACCATCGCCGCGATCCGCAGCGACACCGAAAATGTCGCCAAGGATATCGACAATGTCGAGCAGGGCTTTGGCCGCTTCTCGGCCCAGATCGAGGAATTCCGCGCCACCACCAGCGCGTTCGTTTCGACCTTCGCCGCCTAAAATCCGAAGCACCGCCTCTTTGCCCCCGCTGGCCGAGCGGCTAGGCGAGGGTGATGAACATCCTCCTCACCGGCGCGAGCCGCGGCATTGGCGAAGCGACCCTCGCCGCACTTCAATCGGCGGGGCATCGCGTCGTCGGCCAGTCGACCGCTGGCAGCGAAACGCTGATCGCCGCTGACTTCACCGACCCGGACGCTCCGCGCCGCCTGTGGAGCCAGGCGTTCGAGCGACTCGACGGGCGGATCGATGTGCTGGTCAACAATGCCGGCATCTTCGAAGGCGTGGCCGACAATGCCGGTGACGAGGAATGGCATGCCGCCTGGGCGAAAACGATGACCGTCAATTTGCAGGCCAGCGCCGATTTGTGCCGCCTCGCCCTCGCGCATTTCCGGTCATCTTCAACAACGGGCGGGCGAATCGTCAACGTCGCCAGCCGCGCCGCCTATCGCGGCGATTCGCCGATGCACTGGCATTATGCCGCGTCGAAGGCGGGGATGATCGCGATGACCAAGAGCATCGCGCGCGGCTATGCGGCTGAACAGGTCTACGCCTTCGCGGTCTGCCCCGGGTTCACCGCCACCGGCATGGTCGAGGAGTATATCGCCAGCCGCGGCGGCGAGAAGTTGCTCGCCGACATCCCGCTCGGCCGCCCCGCCAACCCCGACGAAATTGCCGAAACGATCCGCTGGCTCGCGACCGAGGCACCACCATCGGCGACCGGCGCGGTGATCGACGTCAACGGCGCGAGCTATGTCCGGTGAGCTGGCGGGTCACGCTCCACTGCACCCGCGCCGAGGCGGAGGCGATGCCCGACAGCGATCATCTGTTCCAGTTCAGCGATTCGCCGCCGGTGCTGGTCGCCGACGAGCCCGACCCCCACGCCCCCGACGACTGGCGCATCCATGCTTACTTCGCCGACCAGCCGACGACGCAGGAGCTGGTGCTGCTATGCCGACTCGCCGCTGGCGCGCAGCCCGAGGTCGAGCATCTCGGTGAAGATGATTGGGTGACGATGAGCCAGGCCGGGCTCGAGCCAATCCGCGCCGGGCGGTTCCTGGTCCACACCCCGAGCCATTCGCCCGACCCCGATGCGATCAATTTTGAGATCGACGCCGGTCTCGCCTTCGGCACCGGCCAGCATGACACCACCGCCGGCTGCCTCGCCGCGCTCGACCGGCTCGAATGCGCCGGGGAGGTTTTCACCAACATTGCCGACATTGGCACCGGCACCGGCCTGCTCGCCTTCGCCGCGCTCGCGCTGTGGCCGCAAGCGAAGGCGATCGCGTCCGACATCGACCCGATCTCGATCGACGTCACCCGCGACAATGCGGCGATCAATCACATCCCGATCGGGCATGAGGCGGGGCAATTATTGCTCGTCGTTGCCGACGGGATGGACCATGAAATGCTGGTCGCTCGCGCGCCGTTCGACCTGTTGATCGCCAACATCCTCGCCGGGCCATTGGTCGAATTAGCGCCGTTCTTTGCAAAAGCGGTCGCGCCCGGAGCGCATGTCGTGCTCGCGGGATTGCTCGATTCGCAGGCCGATGCAGTCGTCGCTGCTTACGAGGCAGAGGGCATGACCGTCGTCGAGCGCAACATCGGCGAATGGTGCGTCCTGGTCATGCGGGCATCGTCCTGAACTGGATCGCCTTGCAGACCTTGGTGGAACTGCCCTTATTCAAGTGCGTTCGTTACGCAGCAAAAACTAACGTCCAACAGGGAGCAGCAACATGGCCGACAATAATGACCCGGTGGTCGAACACACCACGATCGTCGAAACCGGCAATGGCGGCGGCGGCGGCGGGATCCTCGCGGTGGTCCTGCTGATCATCGTCATCCTCGTCTTGCTCTACGTGTTCCGCGACCAGCTCGGGCTTGGCGGCAGCAAGACCAACATCAACATTCCCGACAAGATCCAGGTCAACGTCAACTAGGCACTAGGCGGGCGGGGGTTTGCGCCCCCGCCTGCAGCCGTTTGAAAAATGCCGCGCACCGTCGTAACGCTGCGGCCATGAGCCATCCCTTCGACCTCCAGCGCATTCACCACGCCGCTTATCGTTGCCGCGACGCCAAGGTCACCGTCGACTGGTACCGCCGGATGCTCGGCATGCGCTACACCAACGCCTTCGCCGAGGATCATGTGCCCTCGACCGGCGCCTACGACCCGTACATGCACGTGTTCCTCGATTGCGGCGGAGGCAATGTCATCGCCTTCTTCGAATTGCCCAACCAGCCCGACATGGCGCGTGATCCCAACACCCCGGAATGGGTCCAGCATATCGCTTTCGAAGTCGCCGATCTCGACACGCTGGGCGCAGCCAAGGCTCATCTCGAAGCGCAGGGCGTCGATGTCCTCGGCCCGACCTTCCACGGCATCTTCCGCTCAATCTATTTCTTTGATCCCAACGGTCATCGCTTGGAGCTGGCGTGCAACATCGGCACGCCCGATCAATATGCCGAGCTCGAACGCGTCGCGCCGTTGATGCTCGACGAATGGGACAAGACCAAGAAGGCCCCGCAGCACGCGCAGTGGCTCCACGTCGATCCGGGATCGCTCGCCGAATGAAACTTGCATCGTTGAAATCGGGCCGCGACGGGCGGCTGGTCGTGGTCTCGGAGGATCTCGCTTATTGTGCCGACGCGGGGCACATCGTCGCCACGCTTCAGGGCGCGCTCGACGATTGGGAGCGGCATGAGCCCGCGCTTCGCAACCTCGCCACCGACCTCGAACATGGCAGCATCCCGCGCGAGCGGTTCCACGAGCGCGAGGCGGCGGCGCCATTGCCGCGCGCGTACCAATGGGCCGACGGATCGGCTTATGTGAACCATGTTGCCCTGGTGCGCCAAGCACGCGGGGCGGAAATGCCCGACACCTTCTGGCACGATCCGTTGATGTACCAGGGCGGGTCCGACGCCTTCCTCGGTCCGCGCGACGACATCCCGCTCGCCGACGAGGCATGGGGTTGCGACCTCGAGGCCGAGGTGGTGGTGGTCACCGGCGACGTTCCGCAGGGCGTTTCGGCCGCAGACGCGCTCAAGTGCATCCGGCTGGTCGGGCTGACCAACGACGTGTCCCTGCGCAATCTTATTCCCGGCGAACTGGCCAAGGGGTTCGGCTTCTTCCACGCCAAGCCGGCGTCGAGCTTTTCGCCAGTGTTCGTCACGCCCGACGCACTCGGAGCGCGCTGGGCGGGCGGAAAGCTCAATGGCGCGCTCGAGGTCGAATTGAACGGCCAGCCCTTCGGCCGCGCCGACGCCGGCGAGGACATGACCTTCAACTTCGGCACCTTGATCGCCCATGCCGCCAAGACCCGCAGCCTCGGCGCGGGGACGATCATCGGGTCGGGCACCGTCTCCAACCGCGACGCCGACGGCGGTCCGGGCAAGCCGGTCGCTGCAGGCGGGCTCGGCTATAGCTGCATCGCCGAAATGCGGATGGTCGAGACGATCCTCAATGGCGCGCCAGAAACCGAATTCCTCATGGCCGGCGACCGCGTCGCGATCACCATGCGCGACGACAAGCACCATCCGATCTTTGGCACCATCGATCAGCAGGTCGTCGCCGGTTAAATCAGTCCGCGGCTCTCGCCCATCAACCGCGCCAGCCCGTGAAGCGCGGCGAGGTTGGGCGCGGGGACCCCGACCCGCGCGGCAATCTCCAGCGGCGCGCCGAGCAGCGCGTCGAGCTCGATCGGCCGCCCGAGTTCGACATCCTGCAACATCGACGTCTTGAAGGCACCCAAGGTCGCGGTGATCGTCAGGCGATCTTCGCCGCTCTCGCTGATCGGGCAGCCGATCGCCGCGCCGATCACCGCCGCCTCGGCCATGCACCGCAGCATGAAATCGCGTGTGTCGCCATTGCCAAGGATCCGGTCGGCGGTCGCCAGCGTCAGCGCGGAAATCGGGTTGGCCGTCATGTTGCCCCACAATTTGTACCAGATTGCGCGGCGGATATCGGGCACCGCCTCGCCCGCCATACCGGCATCGCGAAACAGATTGCCCAGCGCGGACGCCCGTTCACTCTTTCCACCCTTGGGCTCGCCGACCAGCACGCTGTCGAGCATCGCCACCTCGATCCGCGCCGGGCCAGGACGGCGGCACGCGGCATGAACAACGCAGCCCAGCACCCGATCGATCGGCAACGCTGCCGCAATCGTCCCGCCCGGGTCGACGCTGGCCAATGGCGCGCCATCGACGAACCACCACGGCACGCCGTTCATCATCGGCGCGATCAGGGTCTGGGCCCCGATCAGCGGGCGCGCGGCTTGTGCAGCTTCGGCCAGCGCCGGTGCCTTGACCGCAATCAGCAGGATTTCCTGGATCCCGATTTCGGCTGCGTCTGTTGTCACCTTGGGATGCGCGACAGTCTCGATACCCTGCTCGACGATCGTGATCCCGCTCGCCATCGCCGCCGCGGTCGCACCGCGCGCGAGCACCGACACGTCATGTCCGCCAAGCGCCAGTCGCCCGGCGACCCAGCCGCCGATCGCCCCCGCGCCAATGATCGTGATCTTCATCGCCTTGCTATGCCTTCACCGGCGCGAAGGCGCCAGCGCGGCACCGCGTCGGCCAGATTTTCTACTCGTTGGTCGATTGGGGGTGGATCTCAGGCCAGCGCACGCCGCTCGCCAAGGCGGCCCGAATATCCTCGCTGTCCGCACCCGGCGCACTTGGCGACCGCCAGATCGCGCCCGGGGTTCGATCGAAGCGCGGTGCCGGCATTGGCTGGAGTGCGCCGGCATGCACACCAATCATGTGCCGCTCGCGATTGGCGGGGTCACGCGCCGCTTCTTCGAGCGTCAGCACCGGCGTCACGCACGCGTCCCGGCCATCGAACTGCGCGGCCCACTCATCGCGACTTCGCGTGCGGATGATGGCGGCGATGCGCTGGCTTCGCTCGGCCCACAACGATCGGTCGAACTGGCGATCATATTCGGCCGGCGAAAGGCCGAGCCCGGCGATGAACGCGGCGTGGAATTGCGGCTCGATCGCACCGACCGCCACGAACCCACCGTCAGCGGTTTCGTAGCAGCGATAGAAATAGGCCGCGCCGTCGAGCAAATTGTTCGAGCGCTCGTCGTTCCAGAAATCCATCGCGCGCCAGCCGTGGACCTGCGCGGTGAGCAATGCCGCGCCGTCGACCATCGCCGCGTCGATCACTTGCCCGCGCCCGCTCGCCTGGCGCTCGACGAGTGCGGCGAGGATCCCGACCACGACAAAGGTCGCACCGCCGCCGAAGTCGGCGACGAAGTTGAGCGGCGCGATGGGCGGCGAAGCGGCATCGCCGATCAGGCTGAGCGCGCCCGATTGCGCCATGTAATTGATGTCGTGGCCGGCGTTTTGCGCAAGCGGGCCGGTCTGGCCCCAGCCGGTCATCCGCGCATAGACCAATCCGGGATTGGCTTCGTGAAGCGCATCTGCGCCGAACCCGAGCCGCTCCATCACGCCCGGACGAAAGCCTTCGATGATGACATCGGCGGCGGCGCATAAGCACATCGCGATCTCGGCCGATGCGGGGTCTTTGAGATCGAGTGTGATCGAGCGGCGCGATCGATTGAGCACATCGAGCGTTGCCGAACCGGCCGACACCGCGGGGCCGCCGGGGCGATCGATGCGGATGATGTCGGCCCCCATGTCGGCCAGCATCATCGCCGCGAATGGCGTCGGCCCAATGCCCGCAAACTCGACGATCCTGATGGCACTGAGCGGTCCCGACCGCATGGCAATGTTCCCCCAATCGGACACGGTTGGTTATTCTACCGGCCAGATAATGGTTTACTGGCCAATGGACTTTATTTGCAGTGGTCTCATTATAGGTGATCGCACCATGAACTCGCCAGAGGGCTTCTGGCGTGTTGAACCGCGGTCTGTGCGGCACTCACATCATTGAACCGCCAGTGCCCAAGAATTGGCTTCATCGACCAGTTTAGCGAATGAGGCCGTTTGCAGAATCAGATAGGTAGCGATGACAGCGTTCATCAACGCTAGGATTTGCGTCCGGTCAGCGAGCGATGAATAAAATTCCACCCAAGCCGTCGCGGCAAGACGCCGCAGAACGTGAGGAGAGCGCGTCGAGATTCGGTTTAAGGCATTCAAACTTGAAAACGGGTTCATCAAATGATCGTGCATTGAAGCGATCGCTTTGTGGAGTTCCGGTAGATTTTTGATCCTCCAACTTCTGTGTCCTTATAACGGGACACCACCACCTAGATGAGCCTGTTTGCCTTACATGATATTAGGTGATCGCGGCACTATTCGGACAGCAGTTGGCCGACCAGCGGGTTAGGGAAGCGGCGGTTCTGGACGATGGCGTAGAAGCTCTCGGTCAGCTGCGGGATTCGGCACAGTTCGACCAGCACGCCGGCCTCGAGTTCGTCGCGAACGACGATCGGCGGGACCAGGCTTATTGCGCCGCGTTCGCGCGCGAGCAGGCGCAGCATCGCCATATCCTCGACTTCGGCGAGAATGACCGGGCGGATCCCTGCAGTCTCCATCAATTGGTCGAAACCGGCGCGGATGCCGCTGTCGAGACTTGGCAGGAGGATCGGCTCGTCGCGCAAATCTTCGGGAAAGCGGAACGTGGGTTTGCCCGGTCGGGGACGTCCGACCAGGCTGACCGGCTGTTCGTCGAGCAAGTGATTGCGCAGCGATGTGCGCGCATCGCGCGGGGCGGGACTGTTGGACAGCACCACGTCGATCACATGTGCTTCGAGCTGCGCCAGGAGGTCGCGGATCGTTCCCGAGCGGACGATCAACTCGACGTCCGCGCGGTCGACCAAAGGGCGCAGGAATTCGAGCTGGAAGTTGCGCGACAGGGTCGTCAGCGCGCCGACCCGCAGCACCTGGCGGCTCGCCCGCGCCCGGCCATCGAGGATATTCAACAGCTCGTTACCCGCCTCGAAAACAGTGTCGGCGGTGTCGAGCGCGATCTTCCCGGCCTCGGTCAGCACCAATGCCTTGCCCACGCGCTCGAACAACGGATGGCCGATCTGTTGTTCGAGCTTGCGGATCTGCACCGACAAAGCGGATTGCGACAGGTTCATATGCGCCGCGGCGCGGGTCAGGCTGCCCTCATGCGCAACCGCCCAGAAATAACGCAGATGATTGTAATTAAGCGATCGCATATCGTTCTATTAAAGCGAATGATGAAGCGGGTAAAATGAATTTTCTTCTCGATTGTGGCGCCGGTAGGACTGGCCGGGAGCCGATAGTGGCATCGAGGGGATTCAACGTGCCGATCGGTTCTTTGCCATTGCTGGCGCCCGCATTGCTGCTGGTCAGTGCATTGATCGGCTTCGCCAGCCCGGGCCTTCGCCCGCGCGTCGCACCCGGCTTGGCCGAACTGGCAGCCTTGCTTGCGGCGCTGGTTGCAATGCTCTCGATGGGGGTGCTGATAGTCGATGGACCCTCCACGAGCGAGTTGCTCGGGGCGCGCGGCCTCGGGCTGTCCGTCCGCCTCGACTGGGTCAGCACCACGATGTTGACGCTCGTCTCCTTCATATCCTGGGTCGTCGCGCGCTACTCGCGGACCTATCTCGATGGGGAGCGGAGGCAGGGTATGTTCACCGGATGGCTGTGCATGACGCTCGCCTCGGTGTTGTTGCTGGTGACTGCGGGCAACCTTGTGCAGCTTGTTGTCGCGTGGATTGCGACCAGCCTGTTTCTTCACCGTCTGTTGTTATTCTACCCTGACAGGCTCCAGGCGCAGCGCGCCGCACGCAAGAAGTTCGTTACCGCGCGGCTAGGCGACATCGCCCTGATCGGCGCGGCGATCTTGCTCACCATCGGCTATGGAACGACGGACATTGCGACAATCCTGAGTGCTGCGCGGGGTGGCGAAGGCCATGGCATTGCTATCGCCGCAGCAGCGTTGCTCGCTCTAGCGGCAATGCTCAAGTCAGCGCAATTCCCGACCCACGGCTGGCTGACCGAAGTCATGGAAACGCCAACGCCGGTGTCCGCATTGCTGCATGCTGGCGTGATCAATGCCGGCGGCTTCCTGCTGATCCGCTTTGCCGATGTTATGCTGCTCGCGCCGGGGGTGCTTGCAGTGCTGGTGATGGTTGGCGGTTTTACCGCCATCTTCGGCGGCATGGTCATGCTCACCCAGCCGGCGGTCAAGACTTCGCTGGCCTGGTCGACGGTCGCGCAAATGGGTTTCATGATGCTGCAATGCGGCCTCGCCTTATTCCCGCTCGCGTTGCTTCATATCGTCGCTCATTCGCTTTATAAGGCGCATGCATTCCTTGCGTCGGGCGGCGCGGTCGAGCAGATCGCAAGCTTCCGCCGCCCCGGCGGGGTCGCGATCCCCGATGCAGCGGCCGTCGGTCGAGCATTCCTCGTCGCGCTCGGCATCTACCTTGCGATCGGGCTGGCGTTCGACATCGGTCATAAATCGCCCCAGGCAATCGCACTCGGAGCGATCTTGATCTTCGGTGTCGCCTATCTGTTTGCGCAAGGGTTCGCCGACCAGGCGCCGCGCGCGCTGACCCGACGGATCGCGGTCAGGGCGGTTGCTGCGTCGCTTGCTTATTTCGCCTTGCAGGCCGCGATCAGCTGGTTGCTTGCCGGCACCTTACCCGCGACCCCCGCCCCCGGTCCGCTGGAATGGGCGCTGATTGTGCTTGCAGTGCTGAGCTTCGGGCTAGTCGCGGTGGCGCAGGCGATGTTCCCGCTGTGGGCCTATCACCCCGCAACGGCCGGCCTTCGCGTTCATCTGTCCAACGGGCTCTATGCCAACGCCGCGTTCGACCGCCTGCTCGGCGGCTGGTCAACCCGTCGCGCCCCTAACACACGGGAACTTCGACGATGACGAATGCACCGCCCGCCAGCCCGATCAACAGCGCTTTGCTCGTCGCTGCCGCCGACAAGGCAGCCCGCGCGATTCCCCCGGCCTGGCCGCTTGCATCGAGCGTCGCGGTGAATCCGTTCCTCGGACAGGCAAGCGAGACGTTGGCCGATGTCGCTGCACGCCTGGGCTGTATCGCCGGTGTTGAAGTCACAATGCCGCGCAGCTGGTTTGCAGACCAGATAGCAAGCGGCAAGATGATCAATGACGATCTCGACGCGGCGCTCGCCGTGGCCCCGACTGCGCTGCAGCCGATCGATCTGGCGATGCTCAAACAGGCGGCCCTCGAGCCATCGCCGCTGACCAAGCCGCTGCCGACGGTCGCTGATTTGGCGGCGGCAGAGACTGGCACGGATTGGCCTGCCCTCATTGCCGACCGGTTTGGCGCCTGGGCGGCTTCCTATTTCGATCAGGGGCAAGCGTTGTGGACGGCGCCGCCGCGCGTGGCTGCCTACGCTGCCTGGCGGGCAGTGGCGTCGCATGATCTGACGCCCGAGATTGCCGGCTTGCGAAGCTTTGCAGCGCATGTCGCGACGGCCCCTGAATCGGCCTCGGCCGCGATTGCCCGCGCGGTTGATCGGCTCGAACTAGACCCCCAATCGCTTGAGACTTACTTCCATCAGTTGCTGATGTCACTCGGCGGGTGGGGACAATATGCTCGCTACAAATTGTGGCAAGCCGAGCTGGCCAGCGGTCATGATGAAACGATCACCGATTTCCTCGCCATCCGCTTGATGTGGGAGGAAGCGCTGTTCGGCATGGCCAGCCTACGGGTCGCGAGCTTATGGTCCGATACCCGCGCGGCCCATGCCAAGCCGATCGAGCCGACGCGCGACCAGCTGATCAATAGCGTGCTTCAGGAGGCGTCCGAACGCGCTGCGCAGCGCGAACTTGGGGCGATGTTTGCCAAACCTGCAGTTATCGCGAGCGACAACCGTCCCATGTTGCAGGCGGCTTTCTGTATCGACGTGCGCTCCGAGGTCTTCCGCCGCGCGCTCGAAGCGGTCAGCCCTGATATTCAGACACTCGGGTTCGCCGGATTCTTCGGGCTCACCGCTTCACATAAACGTTTTGGCTCGGATGTGGTTGAGCTTCGCCTGCCAGTGCTGCTCAACCCCGGCGTGAGCAGCGTGGCGGGCGGCCCCGACGATGAAGCAGCCGACCAAAACCAGCGCTTTTCAGCCCGCGGCAAGCGCGCTTGGGGTCGCTTTAAGCTGGCCGCGGTGTCGTCCTTTGCCTTTGTCGAGGCGACCGGGCCAGTTTACGTCGTCAAATTACTTCGCGATGCGCTAGGTCTGCACCCGACCCCCTTGCCCAATGATCCAGCCCCGCGGCTCGAGCCAATGCTCGACCTCGACGAACGGATCGGCGCTGCCCAAGCCGTGCTCCGCGCCATGTCGCTGACCGACAATTTCGCGCGCGTCGTCCTGCTCGCCGGGCATGGCGCGAATGTCGTCAACAACCCGCTAGCCAGCGGGCTCCACTGCGGCGCGTGTGGTGGTTATTCGGGCGAGGTCAATGCGCGACTGCTTGCGGCATTGCTCAACGATCTAGCGGTGCGCGAGGGGCTCATGACCAAGGGTATCGACATCCCGCATGACACATTGTTCATCGCCGCGCTGCACGACACGACGACCGACGCGGTGCTGCTTTACAGCAATGACCACCCGTCGGGAGCGCACGCCATCGACGTGGACCAGATCAAGCATTGGCTGACGGCGGCGGGGTGTGCGACTCGCGGCGAACGGGCGCTCCGTCTGCCACGCGCGGGCGGCGAGCAAA
>ENA-OFDP01000153-OFDP01000153.1-metagenomes-genome-assembly--contig:-NODE-153-length-31806-cov-6.088659_pt1 | contig 31806 bp, 31 predicted proteins | sample MGYA00153389_OFDP01 | MGnify analysis MGYA00153389
GCGGAACCATCGTCGGTCCCAGCTTGAACTACGCAATTCTGACCGGTAGCGGCCCGCAAGGTGCCCAGCCTGCGACAGGTGACCAAGGTGATCCCTACCTGTCGGTTGGCACCTTCCTTCCGTCGGGTTATGTGAGGTTCGACTTCACTGGTCAGGCCGGCGGTGGCGTTCGCCAGCTCGGCATGGATTATGGTTCGGCCGACAACTACAACAGCTTCGTGCTGTACTTGTCGAACGGCCTCACCGAGACGTATTTGGGTGGGCAAGCCATTTCCGATCTGGCCAACGGCAACCAGACTTCGCCGGTCACCAACGGTCGTTTGACGTTCCGCGAAAGTCCCGGGCTCTACATCACGGCCATCGAACTTCGCTCGACCGGTCAAGCGCTTGAAGTCGATAACTTCGGCGTCATTGCTGCGGTGCCTGAGCCAGCTACCTGGGGCATGATGCTCCTCGGCTTCGGCGTGATGGGAGTTTCGCTTCGTCGCCGACGTCGTTCGTTGCCGACCCTGGCGCAAGCCGTCTAAGCAACGCTCTAATAGTTCAATGCGGCATCGGACGGAAACGTCCGGTGCCGTTTTTGATTCTGGGGTGCGGTTCTATGTTGTGGGGTGCGTCCTTTGATTTTGGAGTGCCGGTTCGATTCGGGCGCTGCACAGCATGGTCGGTACTTTGACCGATTATGGGCAACCCTGAATGCATGGAGTCGTCCGACTCGCAGGGCCCGCGGTTATCCACAGGCTTATGCCCATTTCTGCCCACTGAAATCATGATTGTCCCCCTTTTATGGGCTAGCGAAGCGCGCAGGATGCTTCTTTAACAATTAAGTGGGTGCGGTTTTCGGATCGAAGCGCCGAGGTCCTCGGACCGAAGCGCAGAGAGACAAAGACCAAAACCATGGAGCCCCCGGATACTTCGGTATCCGGGGGCTTACCCATTTCTGGCCCCCCGGCATTCGCTGGCGGGGCCTTTTTTATGCACAAAGTCGCTCGCGCAGATTTTTTTCAATTTTTTCTGAAACTCGCGGAACCAACGATGCGGCGCGCCGTTATAGTGTCGTGGTTCAACTCTTCGGAGGCGAACCATGGAGCCCCGGAAACTTCGGTTTCCGGGGCTTACTTGTATCCGTGTTCAAGCTTTCCGCTTTTAGGCAGCACCCGAGATCCTGGTTCCTGGGCTCACTTGGTTCCGCGCTAGAGATCGCCGGGTTGGACCGTTGCCAACTTGATCCGCCGAGAGCGATCGACTAGCGGATATTTGTTACCGTTGGCGCAATTGAACAGCATCACCTGCTCGTCTCCGCTCACCAGCCCACGCTCCAGCGCCAACCGCCATCCCGCAAGCACTGCGCCGCCCTCGGGGCACAGCAGCATCCCGTCAGCTTCCGCGGCGTCGCGAACGCCCTGCAAAATCGCCGCCTCGCTCACCGCCAGCGCCGCGCCACCGCTGTCCCGCACGGCGCGCAGGATCAGGAAGTCGCCGACTGCCTTGGGAACGCGGATCCCCGTCGCCATCGTCGCCGCGCCTTCCCAGCGGGTAGCAAACTCCTCCCCCGCCTCGAACGCGCGCACCATCGGCGCGCAGCCCTCGGCCTGGATGGCGAACATCCGCGGCCGCTCGGGGCCGATCAGCCCGATCGCCTCAAGCTCGTCGAACGCCTTCCACATGCCGATCAGCCCGGTCCCGCCGCCGGTCGGGTAGAAGATGGCGTCGGGCAATGTCCAGCCGAGCTGCTCGGCCAGCTCGAGCCCCATGACCTTCTTGCCCTCGATCCGGTACGGCTCCTTGAGCGTCGAAAAGTCGAACCACCGCCCCTCCGCCGCGCCCTTCCCCACCAGCGCCCCGCATTCGTCGATCTGACCGTCGGCGACGTAAACCTTCGCGCCGTACGCCGCGGTTTCATCGATGTTGATCTGCGGTGTTTCGGCGGGGCAGATGACGATCGTCTCGATCCCCGCCCGAGCGCCATAAGCCGCCAGTGCCGCGCCGGCGTTGCCGTTGGTCGGCATCGCGATCCGCTTCACGCCGAAGTGCCTGGCCATGCTGACCGCAACGCTAAGCCCGCGCGCCTTGAACGATCCGGTTGGGAGCCGTCCCTCGTCCTTGACCAAAGGCGCGCGCGTGCCGTCCATCCGCCCAATCCCGTCGAGCGCGATCAGTGGCGTCTCGGGCTCGCCCAGGCTGACCGGCTCAGTCCCCGCCGGCAGTGGCAGCAATTCGCGCCATTTCCACATCCCCGCCGGTCGCGCCGCAATCACCTCGCGGGTCAGAAACTTGGCCACCGCCACCAAATCGTAGCGCGCGAGCAACGGCTTTCCTGCCTTCGACAGATTGTGCAGCTTGTCCGCGTCGTAACGCTCCCCGGTCAGCGAGCATTCGAGGTGGGTCATAAACATCAGTGGTGCCCGCAATCGTCGCCGTGGCAGTCGTCGGTCGCTGGTGCGGGGGCCGAGAGCTCGACCTGGATCGTCGAATGGTCGATCCCGAACATCTGGTGGACGTAGGCATTGGCCTGGCGAAGGATCAAATCGCGATCGCACGCCGAATCGACTTGCAAATGCACCGTCAGTGCAGTCTCGGTGGTCGACAGCGACCAGATGTGGAGATGGTGCGTACCGGTCACCCCGGGCAATTTCTCGAGCGCGCGCGACACCTGGTCGGGCTCGATCGCCTTGGGTGTTCCGGCAAGCGTCATCGCGGTGGATTCGGCGAGCAGGCCCCACGTCCCCCACAGGATCACCGCCGCGACGACCAGGCTGATCACCGGGTCGATCCACGTCAAACCGGTGCGCAGGATCAGGAAACCGGCGATCACGACCGCCGCCGACACCACCGCGTCCGACGCCATATGGAGGAACGCGCCGCGGATATTGATGTCGTTGTGCCGCCCGCGCGCGAACAACCAGGCGGTGATCCCGTTGACCAATATCCCGACTGCCGCGACGGCCATCACCACATTGCCGTTCGACGCTTCGGGATGGACCAATCGGCGGATCGCCTCGGCGATGATCCCGCCGATCGCGACCAGCAGCAGCAAGGCATTGATCAACGCGGCAAGGATCGAGCTTTTCTTGAGGCCATAGGTAAAGCGCGGGCTCGGCCGCCGCTTGACCAGCGAAGCGCCGACGAACGCCACCACCAGCCCGAGCACGTCGGACAGATTATGCCCCGCATCGGCCAGCAGCGCCATCGAATTGGCCGAGAAGCCATAGATCGTCTCGACCACCACGAAGCCGAGATTGAGCAGGATGCCGATGATGAAGGCGGAGCCGAAACTGGCACCGGCCGCATGATCATGTCCGGCGTGATTGTGGCCCGCTCCCATAACTCGCGGATAGCAAGCGGGCTTGGGGCGTCAAGCGATTGCAACGCCACGCAAAAGCGGCCCGGACGTTGCGGTCCGGGCCGTTGAGGTGCGGCATGCCGGGGAAAGCATGCCGCGGGGGGTCGTTTAACCGGCGCTAGAGGTCGATCCCGGCGGCGATCGCTTCCAGCTTGCGGACGCGTTCCTTCAAGTCAGCGATCTCGATCCGCCCGGTCGCGGGGGGAAGGACTTCGGCCTGGCCGCTGACCAATTCCATCCGCTTGAGGTCAATCCAGTCGCGCCAGCCCTTGAGCGTCGCGATGGCGGCGATCCCGATGGCCAGCATGATGCTCGCCGCGATCAGCCCGGTGGCAAGTGGGTCGCCCATCATTTTCCCTCCCTCAGCGCTTCGATTTCGCGTGCCAGTTCATGGTCCTTCTGGGCCGCGATATGATGGTCGATGGCCATCATCCGGCGGTCGGTTTCGTCGAGCTCGGTGCGCATCGCGTGGACCGACGGACGAACCTTGCCGACCTCGCCCATCCGCTCATAGTCGGACTTGCGCTCGCCCAACCTGCCCGCCTTGTTCTTCTGCGCGTACAGATAGATGCCGCTGCCGATGTAGGCGATGATCGCCAGCTTGATGCTGATCATCAGTGCGATCGCGACGAAGGCGATGCGGACAAAGGTCGGGTCGATGTTGAACACATCGCCCAGGGTAGAGCAGACTCCGGCGACCTTCTTGTCGCGGCGATCGAGTGAATAGCGTGGTGACATGTCCCCGTTTCCTTCCTTCATTTGGTCGCGCTGAGCGCGGCTTTCATGGCGTCCAGCTCGGCGTCGACCTGGTCGGCGGCGCGAAGCTCGGCAATTTCTTCCTCAAGGCTCTTTGGCCCGGTCATCCCCAGCGCGTCGGCATAGCCCTCGGCGAGGTCGGCACGGCGCTCGAGCAGTTCGAACTTCGCAAACGCATCCTGTGTCCGGCTGCCGTTGAGCAACTCGCTCGACCGCGCGCGGCTGACCGCGCTTTCGATCCGGTTGGCGATGGCATTCTGCCGCGCCCGGGCTTCGGCCAACTTGGCCTGCAGCCGGGTGATGTCGGCTTCATAACCGCGCAGCACGGCTTCGATCTGGGCAAGCTCCTCACTCAGGCCATCGGCCATGTCGGCGGCTTGCCGTTTCTCGCCCAGCGCTGCCCGCGCCAGATCTTCGCGGCCCTTGTCGAGCGCCAGCTGGGCTTTCTCGGTCCAATTGTCGCTAATGTCATTGAGCCGGGCAATCGCGCGCCGCATTTCCTTGATGTCGGCGATCGACCGGGCGGCAGTTGCCCGAACGTCGACCAACGTCTCTTCCATCTCGACGATGATCATCCGGATCATCCGCGCCGGATCTTCCGACCGGTCGAGCAATTCGGTGACGTTGGCCGCGATGATGTCGCGGGTCCGGGTGAAGATCGGCCCCGACAGCAGGCTGGCGAGCGGTGCGAAGCGGACCGTTTCGGTCGCTTCCACCCGCTGCGCATCATGCACGATGCGGGCCGGCACCTTGGCCACGATGGGTTCGAGATTATGCACTGAGGGCGGCCGCCGGATTGGTGATGTGGGCTGCCGGAGCAACTGCCGCGCCGACCGCAACCGCGCTCATCAGGACTGCTGCAAAGGCAGCAACCAGATTGCGCTGAAGGTTCGATCCAAACATTGTCATTCTCCCTGTTTGAACCGCCATCCAAAGTTCGGCGGTCCATGCCACCTACTATTCAAGAGCCGTGCCAATCGCGGATTTCCGCCATATATGACTTAGCTGATGGCTTTTCGGGTGGCGGTTGGCGGAATTTCCCACCACCAGTTGGGAAAGCTGACCATTTGTTCATGTTGGAACGAAGCGCGGCTTGGAGCGCTTCACCCCGCAAGCGTTTTTCAAAGGAAGGAATGAGCATGTTCGGAAAGATTGTGGGCGCGATCATCGGCAGCAAGATCGCTGGCAGCCAGTCGAGCGCAAAGGGCGCGTTGATCGGCGCAGGCGTTGCCGCCATCGCCCGCCGCGGGCTCGGACCGCTCGGTCTTGCACTTGGCGCGGGCTGGGTAGCGAAGAGGATCTACGACGCGCGCCAGGCAAAGCGCGTACCCCGGTTCCCCGGCGATGTGACGCCGGGCGCGTAAGCTTATTCGGCGGCGGGCTCCTCGCCTGCCGCCGCAACATCCTCGAAGTACGGCTCGACCGTCCCCTTCAGCTTGACCGTCATCGGATTGCCGAAGCGATCGCGGCTGCGCCCCGCGGCAACGCGGATCCAGCCTTCGGACACGCTATATTCCTCGACATTGGTCTTCTGGTTGCCGTTGAACCTTATCCCGATCCCACGCTCGAGGATCGACTGGTCGAAATGCTCGGACCGCGGATCAAGGCTGAGGTGATCGGGCGGCGTGTCGGTCTTGGCGGCTTTGCTGGTCATAAGCCGCGCCCTAGCGCCGCGCGCGACCATTCGTCAAACGCGCCACCATTGCCCCTCCGCTCGCGCCGCATTAAGCGCGGTCGGCAATGAGCAAGACTCCTGATCGCCCCAACCGCCCCATGCTGTCACTGCATGTGCCTGAGCCGAAATACCGGCCCGGCGATGCACCTGATTTTTCGTCGATTGCGGTTCCTGCCGCCGGGTCGGCGCCACGTCCCGATGTCGCGGCCAAGGCCGCCGAGACGTTCCCGCTGTGCACCCATCTCGTCCGCGTGCTCGACGATGACGGCCAGGCGGTCGGGCCGTGGGACCCGCGGCTCGACGCCGACACATTGCGCAAGATGCTGACCGACATGAAGACGGTGCGCGTGTTCGACGACCGGATGTATCGCGCCCAGCGGCAGGGCAAGACCAGTTTCTACATGAAGTGCACCGGGGAGGAGGCGATTGCGGTCGCCGCCGCCACCGCGATGGACCCCGAGGACATGCACTTCCCCACCTATCGCCAGCAGGGCCTGCTAATCGCGCGCGGCTATCCTTTGGTGACGATGATGAACCAGATCTACTCCAACGGCGGCGATCCGCTCCACGGCCGCCAATTGCCGATCATGTATTCGGACAAGAAGCACGGCTTCTTCTCGATCTCGGGCAATCTCGGCACCCAATATCCGCAAGCGGTCGGCTGGGCCATGGCCTCGGCGATCAAGGGCGACAGCCGCATTGCGATGGGCTGGATCGGCGACGGCGCCACCGCGGAAGGCGACTTCCACTCGGCGCTGACCTTCGCCGCGGTCTACCAGGCGCCGGTAATCCTCGCGGTGGTCAACAACCAGTGGGCGATCTCGAGCTTCTCAGGGCTGGCCGGGGCCGAGCAATCGACCTTCGCCAGCCGCGCGGTCGGCTATGGCATCGCCGGGCTTCGGGTCGATGGCAATGACGCGCTCGCGGTCTATGCCGCCGTCCGCTGGGCATCCGAGCGAGCGCGCACCAACGGCGGGCCGACCCTGATCGAATTCTTTACTTACCGCGCCGAGGGCCATTCGACTTCCGACGATCCGACCGGCTACCGCCCCAAGGGCGAGCCCGAGGCATGGCCGCTGGGCGACCCGATCGCCCGGCTCAAGGGCCACCTGGTGGCGATCGGCGAATGGGATGAGACACGCGACGCCGCGCTCGACAGGGAGATCGACGCCACCGTCCGCGCCGCGCAAAAGGACGCCGAAAAGCAAGGCATCCTCCCGCAACAGGGCTTCGACAATATCGGATCGATGTTCGAGGACGTGTTTGCCGACGTACCGTGGCACATTGCCGAGCAGCGCGACGAAGCGCTTGCCGAAGCGCGCGAATTCCTCGGGCGAGACGCCTCATGACGAACCGCAACATGATCGAGGCGATCAACGACGCCCACCGCGTGATGATGGCCGCCGACGACAGCATCATCGTCTATGGCGAGGATGTCGGCTATTTCGGCGGCGTATTCCGCGCCACCGCCGGCCTGCAGGAGCAATTCGGCAAGACCCGCTGCTTCGACGCGCCAATCTCCGAAGGCGGGATCATCGGCACCGCAGTCGGCATGGCCGCCTATGGCCTCAAGCCAGTGGTCGAGATCCAGTTCGCCGACTACATCTACCCCGGCTACGACCAGATCGTCAGCGAAGTCGCGCGGATGCGCTATCGCACCGCGGGCGAATGGACCATGCCAATGGTCATCCGCAGCCCGTACGGGGGCGGCATCTTCGGCGGCCAGACGCACAGCCAGAGCCCTGAGGCGTTGTTCACCCACATCACCGGGATCAAGACCGTCATTCCGTCTAACCCCTATGACGCCAAGGGCCTGTTGATCGCCGCGATCGAGGATCCCGATCCGGTGCTCTTCTTCGAGCCCAAACGGATCTACAACGGGCCGTTCGACGGCCACCACGACAAGCCCGTCACGCCATGGTCCAAGCACCCGCTGAGCGAGGTCCCCGACGGCCATTATACCGTGCCATTGGGCAAGGCCAAGGTCGCCCGCGCGGGCGAGGCGCTGACCATCCTGACCTATGGCACGATGGTCCATGTCAGCCTCGCCTCGGTCGAGGATCTTGGCATCGACGCCGAAGTGATCGACCTGCGCACCCTGATCCCGCTCGACATTGAGACGATCGAGGAAAGCGTCAAGAAAACCGGCCGCTGCCTGATCGTCCAGGAGGCGACCAAGACCTCGGGCTTCGGCGCCGAGCTATCGGCGCTGGTGCAGGAGCGCTGCTTCTATCACCTCGAAGCCCCGGTCGAGCGCGTTGCCGGGTGGGACACGCCCTACCCCCACGCCTATGAATGGATTTACTTCCCCGGCCCGATCCGGATGAAAAACGCCCTCAAGAAGGTCATGGCCGCATGAGCGTCTACAAGTTCAAACTCCCCGACATTGGCGAAGGCATTGCCGAGGCCGAGATCGTCGCCTGGCACGTCAAACTCGGCGACATGATCGAGGAAGATGCCGCGCTCGCCGACCTGATGACCGACAAGGCGACGGTCGAAATGGAATCGCCGGTCGCGGGCAAGGTGATCAAACTGGCCGGCGAGGTCGGCGACCAGATCGCGATCGGATCGGTGCTGGTCGAGATTGAGACTTCGAGCAACGAAAGTGCGGTCGAGAGCGAGGCGGAACAGCCGCTGGGCGATGGCGCGGTGGTCGCGACCGAAGCGATGGCCGAAGAGATTCCAGTCAGCGCGACGGCAAAAAGCCCCCCTCCCGCCAGAGCGAGTTCGGGCGCAGGTCTGTCCCCCGGACAGACCCAAGAGCGCCCGAACTGGGTCGACTCGCCAAAGGCGAGCGGGGGAGGGCCGGTTGCCTCCGAAGAGGACAAGCCCTCCCCCAGCTCCTCCCACTCCGGTGGGAGGGGGGCAGAAAAAACCCTCGCCTCCCCCGCCGTCCGCCAACGCGCACGCGACCTCGGCATCGACCTCGCTTTAGTCAAAACCACCGCCGACCGCGTCCGCCATTCGGACCTCGACGCGTATTTGCTCTACAATGGCGGCAGCGTCAGCCACGGCAACTCGGCCCCCCGCCCCGACGAGACCACCAAAATCGTCGGCCTGCGCCGCAAGATCGCCGAGAATATGCAGGAGGCCAAGCGCCGCATCCCGCATTTCACTTTGGTCGAGGAGTTCGATGTCACCGAGCTCGAGGAAACCCGGGCGATGATGAACGCCGACCGCGGCGACAATCCCAAGCTGACCCTGCTGCCGTTCCTGATCGCGGCGATGGGCAAGGCGCTGCCCGACTGGCCGATGCTCAACGCGACCTTCGACGACGACAATATGGCGCTCACCCGCCACGGCGCGATGCACCTCGGCATGGCCACGCAGACCCCCGGCGGGCTGATGGTCCCGGTGATCCGCGACGCGCAATCCAAGTCGGTGTGGCAGCTCGCCAAGGAAGTCGCCCGCCTTGCCGACGCCGCCAAGTCGGGCAAGGCCAGCCGCGAGGAATTGTCCGGGTCGACCATTACCTTGTCGAGCCTCGGCCCGATGGGCGGCGTGACCTCGACCCCGGTCATCAACCGCCCCGAAGTCGCGATCATCGCGGTCAACAAGGTGCGCGAGATGCCGGTCATCATCGACGGCGAACTCGAAGCCCGCAAGTTGATGAACCTGTCGCTCAGCTGCGACCATCGCGTCGTCGACGGCTGGGACGCCGCCAACTTTCTCCAGGCGATGAAAAAACTGATCGAAAATCCGCTGCGGCTGCTGAGTTGAGCGATGCGCCTCGGGCCGACCCTGCCTGGGACAGCTTCTGGCGCTACGACCGGCTGTCCTCGTTCCATGCCGCGCCCGGAGCGCCCAATTACGGGCCGCCGATCGCCGACGGCTGGCGCGCATTCTTCGCCAGCCTACCCCCGCGATCGAGCGTGCTCGACATCGCCACCGGCAATGGCGCGATTGCGGTGCTGGCGATCGAGGCGGGCGATGACCTCGTTGTTACCGGCGCCGATTTGGCCGATGTCCGGCCAGCGGACTTCGTCACCACCGCGAGCGCCGCGCTCGGGCGGGTGACCTTCCTCGCCAACACCCCGGCAGAGGCATTGCCGCTCGGCGATGCCAGCGTTGACGCGATCGTCAGCCAATATGGCATCGAATATTCCGACCTCGGCCGATCATTGCCCGAGGCGGTGCGCGTGCTCGCGCCCGGCGGCCGGCTGCGGTTCGCAATGCACGCTGCCGAAGGGGCGATTGCGCGCGACACGGCAACCTCCATCGCCGACGCCGACTTCCTGCTCGATCTCGACCTCGTCGGGCTGGCGGAGCAGTCCGCCACTCAGCTCGCCGCCTTCAATGCCGCGCTAAGGGCAATCGCCGACCGCGTCCCCGCCGCGACCGACAAAGCGATGCTCGCCAACGTCCACAAGAGCCTGTGCGATGCGTATGACTTTCGCCGCGGCGACCTGATTGCCGTCGCCACCGTCCAGCGTGCCGAGATTCTCGCGCATCGCGACCGCCAGTCGGCCCTGCTCGCCGCCGCTCGGTCGCTTGAAGACATGCACCGATTGGGCGCCCGCCTGACCGCATTCGGCCTGACTGCCGTAACCTATAGCGACCAGCGCGACGGCGCCGATCTCATCGGCCATGTGATCGAAGCGACGAGGCTCTAGCTGCCGCCGATCAGCCGCTCGTTCCGTCGAGCCGCGCGATCATCGCGAGCGATTTGAGCGAATATTTCTTGGCCATTCCGGCATGGCTCGCATGAACCCGGCTGTCGTTCGCGCGGATCGCGGCGACGATTTCCTGGTCGGCGCGGCGGAGCAGATATTCGACCTCGCCGAAATCCTCGTTCGCGGGCAGCGGAATAGGGTCGAGTGGGGTCAGGCTGATCATGTGTCTCTCGCTTTGGAACTTGGGTGACTGTCGGCCCCGGTCGATGAATCCCAAATGAAGCGGCGCGTTTGATGCGCGCCGTTTACCTCATGCGGCCAACGCTTCGACCTCGCTCAGGCCATTGGCGATCCCCGCGTCGCGCTGTTCGGGGCCGATCGCGATGCCTTCTGCATGGACGAATTCGGGGATGATGCCGAGGAAGCCGAGCACATCGCGCAAATAGGTTTCGACATGTTCCATCGCATCGCCCACGTCGTAAAAGCCACCGCGCGAGATAGCGACGATGACGCGCTTGTCGCCGGCCAGCCCCTCGGGGCGTCCTTCGGGCGTGTAACGGAAGGTCTTGCCGGCGATCGTGATGCGATCGATCCACGCCTTCAACTGGCTGGGGATTCCGAAATTATACATTGGCGCGCCGATCACCACTGTATCGGCGGCGAGGAATTGGTCGAGCACCGTCGAGTCGCCGAGTGCCGCAAGCGTGAGGTGATCAAGCGGCGCGGCGGCGAGATCGCGGGTGACGATTTCCGCGCCCGGTTGCTGCGCTTTCAACTGGTCGATGATGGCGCTGGTCAGCTGACGGCTGACGCTCGTCTCGCCGGTGATGCTGCTGTCGATCTTGAGGATGGTCATGATTTGGTCCTTGGTATTGATTTGTGCCTGGGACACTTTACATAACCGCCTATGGAACAGCTTCAAGAACGCAAAAATTTGATACCGAGGCACAAAATTGTGCCTAGCCCGATCGAGCAATCTGACGGCCCCTGCCTCCAGTCCGCCGGCTGCAAGAATGTCGCGCCGGTGCTCAACCGCGTCGGCGACAAATGGAGCATGCTGATCGTCATGATCCTGTCGAGCGGCCCGCGCCGCTTTTCCGAACTGAAGCGCGAGATTGACGGCATTTCGCAGCGCATGCTGACGCTCAGCCTGCGCGGGCTGGAACGCGACGGCCTGCTCACCCGCACCGTCACCCCGACGATCCCGCCGCGCGTCGACTACGAGCTGACCGAGCTTGGCGTCAGCCTGCGCGAACCGGTCAAGGCACTCGGCGAATGGGCGATCGAGCACATCGCCTGCATCCGCGCCGCGCAGGAGAAATATGACTCCGCGGCGGCGGGCTAGACTCCCATCAGCCGGTGGACCGCATCATGCCACCAGGGCTTGTCCCACGCCGCCTGGACGAGGATCGCGGCCGGCAGGTTGATCGCCAGGAACCACCAATAGGCCCGGTGCACGCGGTGGTTGCGGATCACGTCCCAAAAGAACATCGGCGCGACTGCAAGCAACGGATATAGAGTGGCCGAGATCGAACTCGCCGGGAAGGTCGTCGGCAGCCAGGTGATCCGGTCGAACGCCGCCGGCAGCGCCATCGCCGGGCCAAGGATCATCATCCGTTTGTGAAACCCGGCGTCGCGCACCCGCGCCATCAGCCCGAGGATAACGAACAGCGGAAACAGCAGCCCAATGCGGATCTGCAACAGCATGATATTGTCGAGCCTGAGGCTCAAATCCTGAAGCGCCGGTCGCGCCGCTGGTGGAGCATGATGCGCCCCGTCCCAGACCGACAGATAGATGGTCGGAATGAGGATGAACCCGACAATCACCAGCAATGGAACGAACACCATCGCCACCGGGCCGACGCGGCGGTGTAGCGCTAGCTTGCCGGTCGCTGTCAGCCATGTCTGGAATAGCAGCAGCAACAGATACGAACCCATCAGCACCGCATGGATATGCAGGATGATCGGGAACGGCGGGCGCTGGCCGGCCTTGACCATCGCGATCTTCATCGCTGAATCGGGAATGAACCCGGCCAGCGTGATCGCAATGAAAAAGACCGCGGTGAAAACGTAGATCCAGCGGTCGATCAACCCGGCTCGCGGCGTTCCGGACAAGACGTCAAGGTCGCGATCGGCCCCGACTGGTGCGTGCATGATTGTGGCCATGGCTATCCCCCCCTCAGGTTAAGCTGCACCAGGGACCGTAGCATTGATTGACCGGCGGTGGAACGAGCCGCGCTCAGCTCCCCGCCCACTCCGTGGTCTTCTCGACGATCGTCAGGTCACGCAACAGCGCATCGACGCTGTCGGTCAGTTCGGGCAGGAAACTGATCTGGTGGCGAGCACCGCGATAGCTTTCGACCATCAGCAGCGCGTCGATCAGGATCGGCACGACCACGCTTTCGGGATCGTCGAGTTCGGTTAGTCCGCGCAATTTCGCCAGCACCTTGGCCCGCGCGCGCTCGGGGTCGGACAGCGCCGCCGTCCGGCCGATCATCCATGCCATGTCGTTCTCCGTGAAAACGCCCGAGGATAAGCTGGCTGGTCGGCGAGGGAAGTTCGGGCGGGCGCATGATGCGGGCGGCTCGGCGTTACTGGCGTTGAACCGGCGGCCTTGAGTCGCTCGCAACAGGCGTTAGTGCGGGCGCATGACGACCGACATCGCCGCCCTCTCCATCCTCGACGACAAGCTCCGCTTTCTGTCGAGCTGGACGATCCATCACGCCAACCACGTTCGCCCAACGAGCGACGGGCTCAAGGTCGGCGGGCACCAGGCGTCATGCGCGTCGATGACCGCGATCATGGCGGCGCTCTATTTCCACGCGCTCGGCCCCAATGACCGGGTCGCGGTCAAGCCGCACGCCGGGCCGGTGCTCCACGCGATCCACTATCTGCTCGGCAGCCAGAGCCTCGAGCAATTGCAGAACTTCCGCGGCTTTGGCGGGATGCAAAGCTATCCCAGCCGGACCAAGGACCAGATCCCGGTCGACTTCTCCACCGGATCGGTCGGGCTCGGGGTCGCGATCACCGCCTTCGCGTCGCTGGTGCAGGATTACCTCACCGCGCACGGCAAGATGGCCGAGGCGGATCGCGGGCGGTTCGTCGCCCTGATCGGTGATGCCGAGCTCGACGAGGGCAATATCTACGAATGCCTGATCGAGGCGTACAAGCATGACATCCGCAATTGCTGGTGGATCGTCGACTATAACCGCCAGAGCCTCGATGCGACCTCGGCCGACCGCATGTTCGAGCGGTTCGACGAGATTTTCGCGAGTTGCGGCTGGCGCACGGTCGAGCTTCGCTACGGCAAACGGCTCGCCGCTGCACTCGGCAAGGTCCCGGCAGTTCGCGACTGGCTCGACAATCTCCCCAACGCCGACAGCGCGGTGTTGCTCTACCAGGGCGGCGCGGCATGGCGAACGCGCATCACCGCCGATCTCGGCAGGCAGGGCGCACCGTTCCTCAAAGGGCTCGACGACGAGGCACTGGGCGCGTTGATGAGCAACCTCGGCGGCCATTGCATGGAGACGCTCACGCAAGCGTTCGACGCGGCGATGGACGATGTCCCGACCCTGTTCGTCGCGTGGACGGTCAAGGGCTTCGGGCTGCCGTTCGCGGGTCACAAGGACAATCACTCGGGTCAGATGAACCCGACCCAGGCGCATGCGATGCGCGATTCGATGGGCATATCCGAGGGCGACGAATGGATCCCGCTGGCCGGGATCGGCGGCAATGCCCGCGCCGGGGTCGAGGCGCTGATCGACGCCACCCGCATCCGGCGCGACAAGCGCAGCCGCGATTTCGGGCGGATCGCGATCCCCGCGATTCCCGCGCCGACCGGCGAAGAACAAGCCACCCAGGCGGCGTTCGGGCGGATCCTGCTCGACCTGTCGCGCGCCGGCGGCGACCTGGCCGACCGCATCGTCACCACCTCGCCCGACGTCACTGTCTCGACCAACCTCGGCGCGTGGGTCAACCAGCGCGGCCTGTTCAAGCGCCGCGAAATGGCGGACGTTTTTGCAGCGGCAAAGATTCCCTCTGCGCAAAAATGGTCGGCGACAAACCAGGGTCAGCACATCGAGCTGGGCATCGCCGAGTCCAACCTGTTCCTGATGCTCGCCGCGCTCGGCCTGTCGGGCGATGTATTCGGCGAGCGGCTGGTCCCCATCGGCACGCTCTACGATCCGTTCATCGCCCGCGGTCTCGATAGCCTCAACTACGCTTGCTACCAGGACGCGCGCTTTCTGCTCGTCGCGACTCCCAGCGGGATCACGCTCGGGCCAGAAGGCGGCGCCCACCAGTCGATCAACCCGCCGCTGATCGCGCTCGGCCAGCCCGGCCTGCGCCATTACGAACCCGCCTTCGCCGACGAGCTTGCAGCGATGATGGAGGAAGCCTTCCGGCTGATCGACGACCCCGCGGGCGAATCGACCTACCTCCGCCTGTCGACCCGCTCGATCACCCAGCCCGAGCGCGCCGACGACCGCTGGAAGGCGGGGGCGCTGGCCGGCGGCTACTGGCTCCGCGAGCCCGGTCCCGGTGCCGAAGCCGCGATCGTCGCGATGGGCGCGATCATGCCCGAGGCGCTTGCCGCGCATGACGAGCTGTCCGCCGACATCCCCGGCCTCGGCCTGCTCAGCGTCACTTCGCCCGACCTGCTCCACCGCGGCTGGACCGCGGCGCAAGCGTCGCGTTGGGGCGGCAAGTATCAGCCGAGCCATATCGAAACCCTGCTCGCCCGCCTCGCCCCCGGCGCGGGGCTCGTCACGTTGTGCGACGCCGCCCCCGCCTCACTCAGCTGGATCGGGGGCGTCCTTGGCCACCGAGTCGCCCCGCTCGGGGTCGAGCGCTTCGGCCAGACCGGCAGCCTCGCCGAGCTTTACGCCGCCTACCGCCTCGACGGCGCGGCGATCACGCAGGCGGTTGCCGAGCTTCTGCTTGCCCCCTAGGAAGCCGCATGGCCGGACGCTATTTCGATCAGTGGCAGATTGGCGATAAGGTCGCGCACGAAGTCACGCGCACCGTCACCGAGACCGACAATGTGCTGATCTCGACGCTGACCCACAATCCGCAACCGCTCCACCTCGACCATGAAGTCGCCGCCGCGTCAGAATTCGGCAAGCCATTGGTCAATTCGATTTTCACCTTCGGGCTGATGGTCGGCGTATCGGTTGCCGACACCACGCTCGGCACGCTGATCGCCAACCTCGGCTATGACAAACTGGTCTTCCCCAGCCCGGTCTTCGCTGGCGATACATTGCGCAGCGAGACCGAGTGCATCGCGCTTCGCGAGTCCAAATCGCGGCCCAATGCGGGGATCGTCACCTGGGCGCACCGCAGCTTCAACCAGCGCGGCGAGACGGTGTGCGAATGCACCCGCTCGGCGCTGATCCTGAAATCGCCCGCATGAGCCTCGCTCCGCCGCGCAGCTGGCTGTTCGTCCCCGCCGACAGCGAGAGAAAGATCGCCAAGGCGGTCGCCTCCGACGCCGACGCCATCATCTTCGACCTCGAGGACAGCGTTGTGCCGGGCAACAAGCAAGCCGCGCGCAACCTCCTCAAGACCCTCAACCGCGACGGCGGCCCGCGCTGGTGGGTGCGGATCAACCCGCTGCGCACCGATCACCACAAGAAGGACCTCGAAGTCTTCGCCTCGGCCGATTTCGAGGGCGTCGTGCTGCCCAAGGCGGAAAGCGGCGCCGACGTGATCGAGCTGTCGCACACCACCGGCCATTTGCCGATCCACGCGATCGTCACCGAGACCGCCGCCAGCCTGTTCGGCTTATTGAGCTATCGCGACCCAAGCTGCCCGCTCGTCGCCATGTGCTGGGGCGCCGAAGATCTCTCCGCCGCGCTCGGGGCGACCTCCAAATATGACCTGGATGGAGCGCTCAGCTTCACCTACCGCCTCGCTCGCTCGCTGACCCTCGCCGGCGCAGTCGCCGCCGGGGTCCAGCCGGTCGACGGGGTGTTCGCCGATTTCCGCGACGAAGCCGGCCTCACCGCCGAGGCCCGCGCCGCCGCTCGTGAGGGCTTCACCGGCAAGCTCGCGATCCACCCCGACCAGATCGCCGCGATCAACGCCGCTTTCACCCCGTCCGCGGCAGACATCGCCCACGCCAAGGCGATCGTCGCGGCGTTCGAGGCCGATCCCTCGGCCGGAGTCCTGTCGGTCGACGGAAAAATGGTCGACCTGCCGCACCTAATCCAGGCGCGGGGCGTTCTGTCCCGCGCACCCTAAGAAGGAACATACCATGCCGAGCGAAGCCAAGGGCTGGGGCACCGACGCCGCCGATCAACCGCTGAAGCCAATGACGTTCGAACGGCGCGACCTTCGCGGCAACGACGTGGCGATTCTGATCAGCCATGCGGGCATTTGCCATTCCGATCTCCACACCTGCCGCAACGACTGGAAGAACAGCCGTTACCCGATCGTTCCGGGCCATGAGATCGTCGGCACCGTCACCGCGGTCGGGGGTGATGTCACCGCGCACAAGGTCGGCGATACGGTCGCGGTCGGGTGCATGGTCGACAGTTGCATGGAGTGCCAGCAGTGCAAGGACGGCTGGGAAATCTTCTGCGAAAAAGGCATGGTCGGGACCTATAACGGGATCGACAAGCAGGACGGATCGCTGACCAAGGGCGGCTATTCGGACCATGTCGTGGTCCGCGACCATTTCGTCTGCCGCGTGCCCGAGGGCATGGACGTGACCCGCGTCGCGCCTTTGCTCTGCGCCGGGATCACCACTTTCTCCCCGCTTCGCCAATATGGCGTCGGCGAGGGCACCAAGGTCGGGGTCGTCGGTCTTGGCGGGCTTGGCCACATGGGGGTCAAGCTGGCCGCCGCCATGGGCGCGCATGTCACCATGATCACCACCACGCCGAGCAAGGGCGATGACGCCCGCGAGCTTGGCGCGCACGACGTCATCCTGTCGACCGACGCCGATCAGATGAAGGCCGCCGCGAGCCGCTTCGACTTCATCCTCAACACCATCCCGGTGGCGCACGACATCACGCCTTATTTGCAATTGCTCGGCCGCTCGGGGCGGATGGTGCTGGTCGGCGCGATCGAGCCGATGCCGGGCTTCCACACCTGGAATTTGCTGATGATGAACCGCGCCGTCGGCGGATCGGCGATCGGCGGCATGCCCGAAACCCAGGCGATGCTCGATTTCTGCGCCGAAAAGGGGATTTATCCCGAGTGCGAGATGATCGCGATGCCGCAAGTCAACGAGGCGTATGAGCGCCTGCTCAAGAATGACGTCCGCTACCGTTTCGTGATCGACATGGCGCGCGGCCTGTGAGTCTAGCAGCATGAGGAAAAGTGGCGTGATCGCGGGGCTGGCGGCGTTGACCGCCTGCACCGCCGCCGCGCCCCCCGAAGCGCAGCAAGCCGGCCCGGCGTTCGATCCGATCGCTTTCTTCACCGGCACCAGTCACGGCGACGGCAAGCTCGACCAGATCATGAAGGGCACGCGCAGCGTCACCGTCGACAGTGTTGGCACGCCCGAGGCCGATGGCTCGATCACCCTTGCCCAGCATATCGTCACCCAAGGCGACAAACCCCGCGACCGCGTGTGGAAACTCAAGCAAGTCGCGCCGGGACGTTATTCGGGCAGCCTGACCGACGCCAATGGTCCCGTCGAAACCATCGCCGTCGGTCGCGCGATCCGCATTCGTTACCCGATGAAGGGCGGCCTCAAGGTCGAGCAATGGCTGGTCGCGTTGCCCGGTGGCCGGGCGCTCGACAATCGGCTGACCGTGACCAAATGGGGGATGAAGGTCGCCAGCCTGCACGAGCGGATCACCAAGGTCGACTAGCAACTCGTGCTCCGGCGAAGGCCGGAGCCTTGTGAGCGCGAACACCCAACTCCTCACCCGTCCACCGCTCCGGCCTGCGCCGGAGCACCAACGAGCACGCTTGCCCTCCTCCCGCCAAGCGCTAGGCTCGCCGAAAAACACCTCGGGGAGCGAGCATGCCGTCACAACAAAAACCCTGGTCGATGACGCGCGTCATCGCCGCCTCGTCGACCGGCACCGCGTTCGAATGGTATGATTTCTTCATCTTCGGCAGCCTCACCCCGGTCATCGCCAAGACCTTCCTCGCCGGGCTCGACCCGACCTCTGCATTGATCGCCGCATTGGCCTTGTTCGCGGTCGGTTTCGCGTTCCGGCCCTTGGGCGCAATCATCTTCGGCGCGATGGGCGACCGCGTCGGGCGCAAGGCTACTTTCCTCACCACCGTCAGCCTGATGGGCGGCGCGACTTTCGCCATCGGGTTGCTCCCGACCTACGCCCAGGCCGGGCTGGTCGCGCCGATCCTGCTGATCTTCCTGCGCATCTGCCAGGGCACGGCATTGGGCGGCGAATATGGCGGCGCGGCGATCTACGTCGCCGAGCATGCCCCCGACCACAAGCGCGGCGAGGCGACGGGGTGGATCCAGTCATCCGCCTCGCTCGGGCTGTTGGCGGCGCTCGGCGTGATCGTCGCCACCCGCACGGCGCTCGGCGTGGAAGCATTCGACGCCTGGGGCTGGCGGATCCCGTTCCTCGCCTCGGCGCTGCTGCTGGCGATCTCGCTGTGGATGCGGGTCAAATTGTCCGAAAGCCCGACCTTCGCCAAGCTCCGCGACGAGGGCGAATTGTCCAAGGCGCCACTGCGCGAGGCGTTCGCCCGCAAAGACAGCCTCAAGCAGGTGCTGATCGCCTTCTTCGCCATCATGTGCGCGCAAGGCGCGGTCTGGTATTTCACCTTCTTCTACATGCAGGTGTTCCTCGAAAAATCGCTCGGTTTGCCCGCCGCGACCAAGGACTGGCTGCTGATCGCCATGACCCTCGTCTCGGCGCCGCTCTATGTGGTCTTCGGCGCCTTGAGCGACCGCGTCGGGCGCAAGCCGGTGATGCTCGGCGGGATGCTGCTCGGCCTCGCGCTCTACTTCCCCGGTTCGCACCTCATCGCGGCATCGGTCAATCCAGCTTTGGTCGAGGCGCAGCGCAGCGCGCCGGTCGTCGTCCTCACCAACCCCGCGACCTGCGCCGTCCAGTTCGACCCGACCGGCACCCGCCGCTTCGATAGCGCGTGCGACATCGCCAAGAGCCTGCTCGTCGCCAAGGGCATTTCCTACGCCAACGCCGCCTCCCCCGACGGATCGACCAGCATCCGCATCGGTAGCGGCTCGCTTGCCGTCACCGGCGGGGAAAAGCTCGACGGCCCCGGCCTGAAGGCGCTCAAGACCGCCACCGGCGACAGCCTCAAGGCGCAACTCGTCGCCGCCGGCTACCCCGCCACCGCTGACCCCAAGGCGGTCCACTACCCGACATTGCTGCTAGTCCTGTTCGGCTTCGTCGTCGCCGCCACCGCGCTCTACGGCCCGCAGGCCGCCGCGCTGGTCGAGATGTTCCCGACCCGCATCCGCTACACCGCGCTCTCGCTGCCCTACCACATCGGCACCGGCTGGGTCGGCGGCTTCCTCCCCGTCACCAGCTTCGCCATCGTCGCCATCACCGGCGATATCTACGCCGGGCTGTGGTACGCGGTCGGGTTCACGGCGCTGTCGGCGGTGGTAACAATTTTGTTCCTCAAGGAAACGCGGGGGAAGGCGTTGGCGGAGGTCTGATCAATTTCCACGACGAGGTTTGGCCTATGAGCATGACAGCAAAAACCCAGATACGATTTCGGCGAGGCGTTGATAACGTCACGCTGGTGCCTAAACTCGCGCGCGAAAACAGACTGTTGAGCCGGTTTGCAGTAATCCAAGATTCCTATCGTCCGGATAAAATCGACATGTTCTTTGACAAACTTTTGTGGCGTCGCCTGATTGCTTACGCCAAGCAGTTTTCCGAGCGAGCGACCGTGGAAATAATGAACGAAGCGCCCACTGACAAGCGAGGGTTTTTGAATCGGCTATTTCACCGACAATCCGAAATCATCGGAGGATTGCCTGTAAATGAATTCCTAGAGCGTTGGGCAATGCTTACGCCCGATGACAGGGAGCCACCCGCACTGATAATTGTGCGGGAACATGGCATTCCCGTTCTGTGTATCTCGACGGAATATTGGACTCGGGTTGGCGGGCCACGGGAATATGCAGACTCGTACACATACTCCGTTTTTTCTCGTGATCCGCGTGAGGAGATTGGTCAATTCATAGCTAGCGCGACTGAATCGACCAGCTGGAACATAGTTTCAGCGGCCTAGATGCCCGCCAGCCTATGCACGCCACTCAATGTCAATCGCCCTGCTCGGCCCAGCCCGACAGGCCGGTCGCTCGCCTGCCATCTGCAATTGCGAGTTCGATCGCACCACGCTTCTTCTGGCCAAAGTCTGATCCGCATGATTTCGCTGTCCTACAACCGATTGCTCGTGCGATCACGCGGCCGGCTCTTTGACACATCTGCGAATCAACCGCGCCGGGTGACCGAAACCGCTCCCACCAGGCCAAAAGCTTAAGCTTACAAATCACCCCGAAAAAGCCGACGAACTGGGTAACTTTTGTAACTTTACGGGCACCAATGAATGTCGATCGCCTGCTCGGCTTCGGCCAGCACGCGCCCGATCGGAAGCTTCGACGACTGGCCATCGGCGATCGCCTGTTCGAGCAGATCGCGCTTTGCCTGGCCGGTGATGACGATCGTCACCGTCTTCGCCGCCAGGATCGACGCCCTCGTCAACGTCACCCGCGCCACCGGCGCATCGGCCGGCATCGGGTCGGGCATCACACCCACCGCGCGGCGCGCCTTGGGGGCGTCGAGCGCGTCCTGAAGGTCGGGCCCGGCGAAGATCGACGCGGTGTGGCCGTCCTCGCCCATCCCCAGCCACACGAGGTCGGGCGGCCACGGCAAATCCTGCAACCGCGCATCGGCCGCGCCTCCCGCGAGTTTGTAATCCGCAATCCCGGTCGAGATCGGAAACACCCGCGCGCCGGTCGGCAAAAATATTTGGGCAATCGCGCGGATGTTGCTGCGCGGGTCGTCGAGCGGCACCAGCCGGTCGTCGGTCGGGATGATCGTGACCTTCTTCCACGCCAGCTTGGCCGCGGCGAGTTTGGCGTAGATCGGGATCGGGGTGGTCCCGCCGGGGATCGCGATCAGCGCCGAATCGCGCGCGTCGAGCGCAGACTCGATGATGAACGCAATGTCCCCCGCGACCGCGTCGGCCAGTTCGTCGACACTGTCATAGTCCCACCATTCGGCTTCGATCATCCGCTCAGTTCCTTTGTTCGTACGCCATCTGCGATGCCACCGGCTGACCGCGCTGGTTGACCGCGGGCCGGTAGACGAAGCGCGCCGTTACCAGCGCGCAGGTGGCCCTGTCGATGTCCGCATCGCCGCTCGATCGATAAACATGGCAGTTATAGACGCGGCCATTGGTCTCGACGGTGAAGATCACGAACGGCGCGGCGCCATTCTCCAACCGGCCGCGAAGTTGGCCGGGATAGTCGCGGGTGCGCAGGCTGGGCGAGAGCAGGCTGGCCCGCGACGCGATGCCCGATCCCCCGCCGCCATTGCCATCGCCCGCGCCGCCACTGCCATCGCCAACGCCAATTCCGCCAGCGCCAGTTCCCGGGCCGGCCACATCGGACGCGCCCTGGGTCGCCTGGACCCCCTGCCGCGGGGTGGCCGTCGCAATCACCGGATTGGGCGACGGCACCGGAACCACCGGCTTCGGCGCCGCGACCGGGGTCGCCTTGCTCGCGATATTCTTCGCCGATGCCGCCGCCTCCTTCCCCTCGGGCTTCGGCACTGGCGGATCGATCACCGGCGGCGGCGGCGCGAAGTCGATCAACTGCGTCAGCGCATCATGCCCCGGCAATTGCGCCACCCCCGACAGGCTGATCAGCGCGTAGGCCAGCGCCAGATGCACCAGCGCCACCGCGCCGATCGTCGCGGTGCGTTCGCGCGGGCTTGGGGAAGGCCGATACATGACGGAATCGAAACGGCTTTCCCGTCACTAGGTTGCCGCATCCCCGCAAAACCGCCGCTCATCGGCCATTCGGTTAGGCGCAATTTGCGTTCGTCATGGCCCGCATTGATACGCAAGCTGAGCATAAATCATTGACTCGGGTTAAATAACGGTAAAATATGAGGGTTGGTCCAACGAGGGGGAACTCATGACCGCTACCACCGCAAATAATCGCAAGTTTCTTGCATCCGGCGCGATTGTCGTCGCCGTCGCCGCCGCCGCTTACGGCGTAGGGCGAGTCTACCCGCCGATCGGCCCGGTTGCCGGCACGATCGCACCCGCCGACCGCTATGTCTCGTCGCAAATCAACGAGGGCGATGTCACGCTTGGCGATACCTCGGTCCCGCAGCTGATGCAGTCGGACGCGTTCGAGGTCATGACCAAGGACGCCAATTTCCGCGCGCTTGCCCGCGATGCCGGTTTCGCCGCTTTGGCGAGCAACCCGGCGGCAATGTCGGCGATGGCAGCCAATCCGGCGGCGTTCGCAGCGCTTGCCAAGAACCCGGCGGCGTTTGCGGCGATGGCCAAGAATGCCCAGGCGACCGCTGCTGCGGCGCGAGGTGCCGATGGCCGGAGCGCACAAGCGTTCGGCGCCATGGCCGGTCACGCCCAGGCGTTTTCCGCACTTGCCCAGCATCCGCAGGCATTCGCTGCAATGGCTGCCAATCCGGCCGCCTTCGCGGCTTATGGCAAGGACGCCAATGCCTTTGCGGCAGCGGCGCGCAATCCCGCCGGGATCGCGGCGATGGCCAGCAATGCGAAAGCATTCCAGGCACTAGCGGCGGACAGCGCGGCGATGGCGGCCTTATCGCGCGACGCTGCGGCGTTCGATGCGATGGCCAAGAATGCCGACGCATTTTCGGCGCTGGCGCGCAATGCACAGGGTCTCGCCGCCGCCGCTCGCTCGGCTGAAGCCTTTGCCTCGCAAGGTCGCGCTGCCAATGCGCTCGACGCCAGTGCCGCTTCGGCAATGGCGATGAACAGCCAGGCGTTCAGTGCGCTGGCGTTGCAACCGCAGGCCTTTGCCGCCCTCGCCCAGCATCCGCAGGCGTTCGCGGCGCTTGGCCGTCATCCGCAAGCGTTCCAAGCGATGGCGCGCAATGCCGGTGCCTTTGCGTCTTATGCGCGTGATGCCAGTGCCTTCCAGGCGGCGGCGCAAAACCCCGCCGGGGTTGCTGCAATGGCGCGCAATGCGCAGGCGTTCCAGGCGTTGGCCAAGGATAGCGCGGCCATGTCCGCACTGTCGCGCGATGCCTCTGCGTTCTCGGCGCTGGCGCGTAATGCCAATGCCTTCAACGCCTTGGCGTCGAACGCGCAGGCCTTCTCGGCGGCGATGAACGCGCAGGCGTTGGGGGCGATGGCCCAAAATGCCGGTGCCTTCCAGGCGCTCGGCCGCAACGCCAACGCGCTCGCCGCGTCGGCCCAGGCGGCGCAGGCGTTCAACTCGCAGGCAACAGCAGCAAGCATGGCGGCGCAGGGTCGGATGGATCCGCAGGCGATGGCGGCGATGGCGGCCAACCCGCAGGCGTTTGCGGCAATGGCGGCCAATCCGGCAGCCTTTGCGGCGCTGGCGCAGAACCCGGCGGCGCTGCAGGCTTTCGCCCGCAATGCCCAGGCGTTCAACGCGCTCGGTCGCAACGCCAACTTCCAGGCGCTGGCGATGAACGCCAGTTTCGCCGCCGCAGTCCAAAGCCCGGGCTTCTCCCAGGCGATGCAAGCCGGGGCACGCGATGCGAGCTTCGCCGCCAAGAGCTCTAGCGACAATCGCTAAGCTGTAAGCTTCGCCCGCTGACAACGGGCATCGGCTGGTCAGCCGAAAAAGGGGGTCGATGACGGGGGTACGGCGGCTTAATCGCCAGGTCATCATCAGGGGGTCCGTGGCCGCGCTGCTTTCGAGCAGTGCGGCCACAACCGCTTATGCCCAACAGGCACCGGCCCCGCCGCCGCCCGCGCCCGCGCCAACCACCATCACCGAGCCGGCCCCCGCGCCGGACACCGCGCCGCCAACCGCCCCGCCCGACGATCCGAAGAAAGACAAGGGCCCGGAGCACATTGCGCCCGACGCCTCGGGAATCAATCTCAGCACGCTCGAGACCAGGAACCTCAGCCTGCTCTATTTCGACCCGGTCCAGACCTACCTCACGCCGTACATCGCTCGCGCGTTCGAAAATGCGCTCGCCTTCCACAAGCGCAAGTTCAACTGGACGCCGTGGGACCGGACCACCCTGCTGCTCAAGGATTTCGGCGATTACGGCAACGCCGCCGCGCGCTCCTCGCCCAACAATGCGGTACTGCTCGATGTCGCGCCATTGTCGGTGTCGATGGAAACCTTCACCCCGGGCGAGCGCTTTTTCACCCTGACCAACCATGAGCTCGCGCACGTCGCGACGATGGACGTGTGGAACGGCAAGGACGCCTACTGGCGCCGGTTCCTCGCCGGCAAGCCGATGCCGCTTCAGGAGCATCCCGAATCGATCCTGTGGAATTATCTCGCGACCCCGCGCAACGTTGTCCCGCGCTGGTATCTCGAAGGCTCGGCCGTGTTCTTCGAAACCTGGATGGCGGGCGGGCTCGGCCGCGCGCAGGGCGCTTATGACGAAATGGTGTTCCGCGCCAAGGTGCGCGACAACGACCGCTTCTACTCGCCGCTCGGCCTCGAATCGGAGGGCACGGCGATCGACTTCCAGGTCGGGGTCAACGATTATCTCTACGGCACCCGCTTCTACTCGTGGCTGGCGCTCAAATATGGCCCCGACAAGATTGTCGAGTGGCTCCGCCGCGACGAGGGTAGCAAGCCGTTTTACGCCTCCCAGTTCAAACAGGTATTCGGCCGCAAACTGGGCGACGCCTGGGCCGAATGGATCGGCTTCGAGCATGACTTCCAGAAGGAGCAACTGGCCAAGCTCTCCGCTTATCCGCTGACCGAAGTCACCCATTTGTCCCCCAAGGGCCTCGGCTCGATCAGCCGCGGGTTTGTCGATCCCAAGACCAACAGCCTGATCGCCGCATTCCGCTACCCGGGCACGATCGGCTTCGTCGGGCGGATGGACCTCGCCACCGGCGCGTTGACCAAGCTCAGCGAAATCAAGGGCATGATGCTCTACAAGGTGACCAGCCTGGCGTTCGACCCGGACTCGCGCAAAGCCTATTTCACCGCCGACAATTACGCCTTCCGAGACATCATCGAGATTGACGTCGACACCGGCAAGAAGCGCATGTTGCTCAAGGATGCGCGGATCGGCGACATCGTCGTCAACCCGGCCGACAAGACCATCTGGGGGATCCGCCACCAGAACGGCTTCGCGACCATCGTCCGCATTCCCAAGCCCTATGCCGGCTTCAACCAGGTCCACACTTTCGATTATGGCCAGACCCCGTTCGATCTCGACATCTCGCCCGACGGAACCCAAGTCGCGGCCAGCTTCGGCGGGATCGACGGCAAGCAGTCGGTCCGCGTGTGGACCACCGCATCGATGCTCTCGGGCGGCGAACCGCAGGAGGTCGCACGGCTCGAATTGCCGCCCTCGACCCCCGAGAGCTTTACCTTCACTCCCGACGGCAAGGGGCTGGTCGGCACGGCCTATTACACCGGCGTATCTAACGTCTTCACGTTCGACATCGCGACCCAGAAATATGATGTCGTCAGCAATGCCTCGACCGGCTTCTTCCGCCCGCTGCCACAGCCCGACGGAAGCATGCTGGTCTACGAATATACCGGCGCCGGGCTGACCCCGTCGCGGATCATCCCGCAGAAACGCGACGATCTTGGCACGGTGGAATTTCTCGGCACGAAGGTGATCAAGGCGCATCCCGAGCTAAAGGATTGGGGCGTCGGCTCCCCCGCCCGGGTCGACCTCGAGCCGCTGATCACCGAACGCGGCCATTACCAGCCGACCAAGCGGATGAAGCTCGCCGCCGCCTACCCGATCATCGAAGGCTATCGCGGCAAGGCCTCACCCGGTTATTATTTCCACTTCGAAGACCCGATGCAGTTCAACCAGTTCGACGCGACGTTCAGCATTTCGCCTTACGGCAGCCTGTCGTCGGGCGAACGATTCCACGCCGCCCTGAAATATAAGACGCTCAACTGGACCGCCGAATACAAGCATAATGGCGCCGACTTCTACGATCTGTTCGGCCCGGTCGAACGCAGCCGCAAGGGCGATGCGTTCATCGTCAGCTGGAACAAGACCAAGATTTACGACCCCCCGCGCCAGCTCGATATCTTCGCGTCTGCGGCGGCCTATTTCGGGCTCACTCAATTGCCCTCGGCCCAGAATATCGCGAGCCCCAAGAACGTCTTCTCGGTCGAAGGCGGGGTCAAATATACCAACACCCGCAAGTCATTGGGCGGGGTCGATCATGAAAAAGGCATCGCCTGGCGCGCGATCGGCAGCAGCGACTTCGCCGAGGGCAAGGCCTATCCCAAGCTCCAGCTCGGGCTCGACTATGGCGTCCCGCTCCCGCTCGCCAACGCCTCGGCGTGGATTTACGCGCACGGCGGGGTCGCTGGCGGCGATGCGCGAAGCCCGCTCGGCAGCTTCTACTTCGGCTCGTTCCGCAACAATTACGTCGATAACCGGACTGAGAAGCGCTACCGCGAGGTCGAGAGCTTCCCCGGCTTCGACATCGACCAGATCGACGCCCGCCGCTATTTCAAGCTGACCGGCGAGATCAACCTGCCGCCGATCCGCTTTTCCGGCCTCGGCACCCCCAGTTTCTACGTCAGCTACGCCCGCCCGGCGCTGTTCGCCGGCGCGATGCTGACCCGCGATGCCGCTGACCGGAATCACAAATATTACAATCTCGGCGGACAGGTCGATTTCAACTTCACCGTCGCGGTTCGGCTGCCGATGATCTTCTCGATCGGCACCGCCGCGGGGTTCGAGGATGGGCATTATCGCAAGACCGAATTGCTCGCTTCGCTGAAGATCATGTAAGGCGGACGCATGATCCTGGAGCTTACCAATTGGGCGGTCGCGCTGGTCCCGGTGCTGGTCATGCTGATGATGTTCATCTGGCTCGACGTGTTCAAGCTGATGACCACCTGGGAAACGCTCGGCCTGCTCGCGCTCGGCGGGATCACTGCGGCGGTTGCCTACCCGGTCAGCGGCGTCTTCCTCGACCAGCTCCCGCTCGGCTACTCCACCTACAGCCGCTTCGCCGCGCCATGGGTCGAGGAATTGATCAAGGGCCTCGCCATCGTCGGGCTGTTCTACTGGAACCGGATCGGCTTCAAGCTCGACGCGGTGATCTCGGGCTTCGCCATCGGCGCGGGCTTTTCGGTGGTCGAGAACATCGTCTACCTGACCCGCTTTCCCGACCTCGCGCCGAGCACGTGGATGGTGCGCGGGCTCGGCACGGCGGTGATGCACGGCAGCGCGGTCGCGGTGCTCGCCGCCACCGCGCACGAATTCGCCGAGCGCGAAAATCGCGGCGCGGTCGCCGATTTCAACTTCAACCTCGCCTGGTTCATCCCCGGCTATCTCGCCGCGGTGGCGATCCACACCGCGTTCAACCAGTTTCCCGACCAGCCAATCTATCCGCTCATCGCGACCCTCGCGGTCGCACCATTCCTGATCATGGGCATGTTCCGCTTTGGCGCGGTCGAGGCGCAGCAATGGCTGACCAAGGAACGCGAGCTTCACGCCCAGGCGCTGACGGCATGGCAGTCGGGCGGTTACCCGGCCGACGGCAGCGGCCGCAAGATCGCCGCGTTGGTCGCCCGGTCCGATCCGGCAACTGGCGAGAACATCCGCGAATATTGCGAGCAATTGACCTTCCTCGCCTGGACCGCCGAGGATGCGCTCCATGACCAGTTCGAGGATGTCTCGAAGGTTGAGGTCGAGGCCGAGGCCGGCGCCGCCTTCGACCGCCTCGAAGCGCTGCGCAAGGCGATCGGCAAATCGAGCTTCGCCGCGCTCAAACCCCTACTCCCGTTCAGCCGCAACGATTATTGGGAAATCTCCGAGCTCGAGGAACGGCTCAAGGCCAAAAAGGTCACGCCGCGCTAATCGCTTGATTCCCGGCGCTGCGCATTGTGAAAGACTCCCCGGGGAGAATCACATGGCCGAAGCTTATATCGTCGAAGCATTGCGAACCGCGGGCGGCAAGCGCGGCGGCGCGCTGCGCGATTGGCACCCGGTCGATCTTGGCGCTGCGGTGCTCAACGCTTTGGTCGACCGGTCGGGCATCGACCCGGCGGCAATCGACGACGTCATTGTCGGCTGCGTCGGCCAGATCGGCGAGCAGAGCTTTCACGTCGGCCGCAACATGGTGCTCGCCTCGAAACTGCCGCAATCGGTCCCCGCGGTAACCATCGACCGCCAGTGCGGAAGCTCGCAACAGTCGGTCCATTTCGCCGCCCAGGCGGTGATGAGCGGGGTCCAGGACATGGTCATCGCCGCGGGCGTGGAATCGATGACCCGCGTGCCGATGGGCCTGCCCGTCATCCTGCCGATGCAGGCCGGAATCGGCATCGGGCCGTGGCCGCAATCGATCAAGGACCGCTTCGGCGTGACCGAGTTCAGCCAGTTCACCGGCGCCGAGATGATCGCCCGCAACTACGGCTTCTCGCGCGACGAGCTCGATGCCTTCGCGCTCGACAGCCACCGCAAGGCCGCCGCCGCCACCGCCGCCGGCGCGTTCGACCGCGAGATCGTCATCCTCGACGTCACCGACAAGGACGGCAATGCCCAGCGCCACGCCCGCGACGAAGGCATCCGCGCCGACGCCTCGCTCGAAGGCCTCGGCGCATTGAAGACGATCACCGCCGACGGCGTCGTCACCGCCGGCAACGCCAGCCAGATTTGTGACGGCGCCAGCGGCATATTGATCGTCTCCGAGCGCGCGCTCAAAGCCCACAACCTCACCCCGCTGGCGCGCATCGACACCATGACCGTTACTGCCGGTGATCCGGTGATCATGCTGATGGAGCCGATTCCGGCCACGCTCCGCGCGCTCGAACGCTCGGGCCGCACCATCGCCGACATCGACCTGGCCGAAGTCAACGAGGCGTTCGCGCCGGTGCCGATGGCGTGGCTGCGCGACACCGGCGCCGACCCCGCCCGCCTCAACGTCAACGGCGGCGCGATCGCGCTCGGCCATCCCTTGGGCGCAAGCGGCGCCAAGCTGATGGCGACCCTGGTCCACGCCCTGCGCGCCCGCGGCCTCCGCTATGGCCTCCAGACGATGTGCGAAGGCGGCGGCATCGCCAACGCGACGATCATCGAGGCGTTGTAGGGGGCATGGATGATACCGCGCCGATCGCGACGACCGGCGAAGCAAGCGGGGCGCCGGAGGCGGCCACCACCCATCGCCGCATCGGCATGCTCGACGGATGGCGCGCGGTCAGTATCCTTGCCGTGATGGCAGGCCATTTGCTGCCGCTCGGCCCTGCCAGCTGGGGACTCAATGCGACAGCAGCGGCGTTCGGGATGGCGATCTTCTTCACTCTGTCCGGTTTCCTGATCACGACTTTCCTGCTCGCCCGGCCCGACGTTCCCGATTTTCTCGCGCGGCGGTTGTTCCGAATCCTGCCTTTGGCGTGGGCGGCGATGCTGGTCCTGGTGATTGCCGATCAGGCGGATTTCGTCACTGCCAGTGCAAACTTTCTGTTCGTTTCCAATTTGCCGCCGACCCGCTTGCTGCATGGCGGGGCGCATCTGTGGAGCCTGTGCGTCGAGATGCAATTCTATGTCGGGGTCGCGCTGCTGGTAGCATTGTTCAAGCAGCGCGGGCTGCTCCTCCTGCCGCTGATTGGGCTTGGAATAACGCTGATCAGGATCATCAATCACGCCCCGATCTCGATTTTCACCTACGAACGTCTCGACGAGATCCTGGCAGGCGCAACGCTGGCGCTGATCTACGCTCGTTCGCCGAGCTTCAAGATTCCGCCTTACCTGTTCATCCTGATTGCGCCGCTCGCGCTCATGTCCTCGCATGAGGCTGGCGGCTGGCTATGCTACGCGCGTCCCTATCTCGTCGCCGCGATGGTCGGATCGAGCCTCTACGCCGCGCCGGCTCTGATGCGCCGCCTGTTCGCCAGCGCCGTGATGCTGTGGATCGCGGAAATCAGCTACGGGCTTTACGTCTTCCACGGCATGCTCGCCGAAACGTGGCTCGGCAGCGGCGAGAAACTCGCCAAATATATCAAGCGCCCGTTGCTGATCGCACTGACGTTCTTGTGCGCCGATCTGTCCTACCGCTTCTATGAAGTGCCCGTGCGGCGCTGGGGCCAGGGGATGGTCAAGCGCTTGCGCGCCTCACGGTCCGCCGCCTAAATCCGCCGACGATACCTTCAGCTCCGCCAGCGATGGTTCGTCAGGTGCGTTTAAACCTGTCCGGTAATTACTGAGAGGCTTGTGCGACCCGCCTACTTCCGCCTCATGATGGCGTCATATTCCGCGACCGCCCCGGACCCATCACGACACACCACGAACAAGTCGAGCAGCTCGAAACCGGCTTGCTCATAATGCCCCAACGCCTCGGTATAATGCGGCATTCCCTCGTATAGCGGGTGCACCGAAACCTCGGATTGCAGCAGTTTGATCGCGCTGTGGTTACCGGCCCCAGCGAACACCTTGAGATCAAATCCCTGCGTATCCATCTTCAGGAAAATTTGCCCGCCAATGCGTTCCTCGACCATCATCTCGGCGACCGTGCGCACCGGAACCTTGATCGTCTCGAAGGGCAAATTCTCCAGCCAGTCGGTCGGCACCAGCGCCGAGCTGAGCGTCGTTCCATTGCCATGGTGGATGACCCGAAAATCCATCTCCCCCGCGGTCTCACCAAGCGCCCAATTGAACGTCCGCCAATTGCGGTCGCCCTTCGCCATCGTCACCAATCGCGCGTAGGTGGTCGGATCGGGCTCGAACGACAGGATCGTCCCGCGGAAACCCAGCATCCGCAAATGCTTGGCGTAAAATCCCTCATTGGCGCCAACATCGAACACCACGTCGATGGCAAGGCGCTTGATCTCGTCGATCGTCCGGCATTGCTGGCGAAAAACCTCAAACCGCGCCGGGGTGCGAACCCCCAGCCCAATGGCCCGATAGCCAAGTTTCCCCGTCAGCGACATGCAGCCCTGCTGAGCCCGGGCGGTGGCGATGCCAAGCTAATTCAAGCGACGGTATGGTAAGTGGCGGAGAGGCAGTCCGCCTTAATCGGCAGAAATGCGCCGTGATTTGGCTACGCTGTTTCTTTTCAGTGTTTCTTTTTTGCATCGCTGCAAACCAAATTGAAAACAGCTATTTGCCCACAATAAGCGCAGTTTTCAGTCTATTTTTTACCATCAACAAGGTCTTTTGCCCACTGTGGGCGCAAAGCATCATAAGCAGCCTCTTGAGCCGGGATTATTTTATGATCGCGGGGTATGTCGCCATAGTCGTAGCGCTCAGGATGCTCCGCAATATCGCGCTCAATCCTAGTAAGCTTTTTAGCCATTAAAACGGCTCCAT
>ENA-OFDP01000154-OFDP01000154.1-metagenomes-genome-assembly--contig:-NODE-154-length-31674-cov-4.923242_pt1 | contig 31674 bp, 30 predicted proteins | sample MGYA00153389_OFDP01 | MGnify analysis MGYA00153389
AATCAAATCCCGCGTCATGCGCCGCCTGCGCACTGCGCGGCTGGTGCGCCAGCAGGATGCGTATGAGGGCCGAAGCAGGCGCACCCAGCAGCGCCAGCGCCGGGTCACTGCGGTGGCTGGGGTCAAAGTGGTGGGCGGTGTAGTCGGTAACGCCCGCCAGCACCAGGGCTGCAACGGTTTGCGAATCGTCCTGCGCGAGGTTTTTGGGGTCAGAGCCCAAATTCGCCGAGCCATTGGCTCCCCCGGAGGGCGCAGTGCGTTGCACTGCAGCGAAATTGGTGTCTGACCCCAATAACCTTCCGTGGTGCAGCACCACATGCTCATTCATCAGCACCGTCAGGCCCAAGCGGCGCAGCTCTATGACCCAGGCATGCGCACCTGAATAGTATTCATGGTTGCCAGTCACAAAAAACGTGCCGTGCGTTGACCGCAAGCTGGTAAGCGGCGCAACATGCGCAGCCAGCTCAGCCACCTTGCCGTCAACCAAATCACCCGTAATGGCCACCACATCAGCGCCCAGCGTGTTTACCCTGGCCACAATGCGCGCCAGGTAAGCGTGCTTGATGGTCGGCCCCACATGCACATCACTGATTTGCGCCAGCGTAAAGCCGTGCAGCGCAGCAGGCAGCCCGGCAATCGGCACATCCACCCGCACAATGGCAGGCGTGCGCCGCGCGTTTAAAAATCCTGAAAACGTGACGGCGAGCGCCAGCAGCGGCACGCCCTGCGCGCTGAATCTGCGCAGCACGTCCAAAGGCATAGTGACCAGGCCTGTTGCATCAACGCCCCAAGCCAACAGCAAACCCACGTCACGCAAAGCCGTCAATACAAACGCAGTAGAAAACAAGCCCATCAGCAGCAGCCCGGCCCAGCTCAGGCGGTCAGCCCAAGGCTGGCGAAAAGCGCGGCTTCCCATCAGGCCCAGCGGCATCAGGCAAGTTGAAAGCATCAGGCCAACGCCAAGCACCCAGCCCCAAGGCGCGGCCAATTCAGGCGCCAAACGCCAGCCGATGAAGGCGTGCAACAGGGCGAGGATGAAAACGAGCGGATGAAAAGTCATGGGTGGCAAATGGGCGTGGTGGGCGGCTTATTCAAGGGCAATCACAGTGCCCGCAGCTTGATGGGGGCTGTCATTGCGGCCTGCGAGCCGCAATCTACAACCCCGAGCCCAACTAAAATCAATCGGTAAGTTGCTATTAAAGCAGGAGCTGCTTGCGCCCGTACTTATTGGGCTATCAGCCAAAATAATGGCTGAAAACGGATGAAAACCCGTCAAAAACCTTGAAAATTGCTGAAACCATGAATCGCAGCTCGGCGAAACAGCGAGAGCAAAGACATGCGCAAGTTTTTGCGATTTGATTGTTATGTCTACCCCTGTCAGCGTAGAGATTTTTACCGTTTGAACAACTATTCTTGCGACTTTATTTGCGGAATTGAAATCGAAAGGTCAACACGCTTTAGGTTACTGAATTATTGTGAAATAGATTCGATTCGCTGCAAACTTTGCATTCAGCGAAAAAGTTTTGCGCTTGTTTACGAATCTTGCCGTCACCACCGCACGCAATACAGGCGAACTTAATTGGCGTGTTTTTTGTGCAATCTCGACAAGAAAAGTAATAGCCATACTGGCCAGACCTAGCTTCTAAGCGGATCGATTGACAGTGTTTGCAGCAGTTGGTCGGAAACATCGCGGGTTTATCTGCTGCCGTCGCCTCGCGCCCCCAATGGATATCTGGGGCTTTACTGATGGGATTTGCTGGTGATACTTTGTACTCTGACCTCGGCTCTTCGACTTTGTGTTGCGGTGCAGCATAAGTCGTACTGCGCACGAGTGGCTTGTGCGTCTTAAGTAAAAAGTCAGCAATTAGGCGGCGGCGATCGCCCGTCAATATATCTGGTTCTTTACGCAGCTTGCGAAATTGCTCGATGCGGTTATTGATGCGGTCTGGTACTTGATCTGCCTTGCACACCTCGGGCAGCGCACCTGATTTTGGCCACGTGATCGTTCCACTGTCTGAAATGGCGACCAGAACGTCGATCCGGATTTGGTCGAAAAACCCTTTTTGCTTAACCGCTTTTTCAAGCAGCTCCTTTAGCAGTCGGCCTTGCAGTTGAGCCTGTGTGATGGGCGATGCCATACCCGAAGGTTTTCTATTGAACCAGCGCATCCACTGGCCATCATCGGTAATTTGTACGCCGTCAGAAACACTTTTACTTTCGACGATCAGCAAACCAAAAGGATGCAAAACCAGATGATCCATCTGCGCCACCTCGCCATTCAAGTCGATGCGCAAGTAGTTAAGAACGTCAACATCAGCGCTAGAGCCAAAAAACCGCCGCAAGTAAAACGCCATTTGCTCTTCGGCTTTGCGTCCAGACAGCTCGAACTTACCAATACCGTCAAACGGGTCTAATTCTTTTCTAATCATCGCTACTCTTGGGTCGTAATTCGACTCTGCATATTACCCGCACCAAACAAGTCACCCAGGCAAAGCCCTGGGTCACAAAGACGCTCTTGACGACTATTCTTCGCAAGTCGTCATTAAACTGGCAGCAGCATTGATCAACTCTCTGGGATAAAAATATGGCGACAGGACTTTGGACAAAAGAACAAGTCAAACTTGCTTTTCATTTGTACTGCCAGTTGCCATATGGCCGAATTCACGGGCGCAATCCAGAAATCATTGCGCTGTCAAAAATAATTGGGCGAACTGCAGATGCTGTGGCGATGAAGATGTTGAACATCGCAAGCAATGATCCCGTCGTCAAGAGCGCTGGCAAGGCCGCACTTGGTAATGCCTCTGCACTTGACCTTCTTGTGTGGGACGAATTTCACGCGGATTGGGAGCGGCTTGCGTTGGAATGCCATCAGCTAATGCTGGAATACAGCGCAGACGCTCAACAGCAAGAAGACCTGCAACCAGAAGACGCTGCGTTTTTACCCGAAAACTTCACGGGCGAAACGCGGCAAGTCTTGACTGCTCAAAGAATCAAGCAGCACTTTTTCCGCCGGGCTGTGCTGAGCACTTACCGTGGCCGCTGCTGCATGTCAGGCTTGTCTGAACAACGATTGCTGATTGCAAGCCACATCGTCCCGTGGAGCCGCGACAAAACGAACCGTCTCAACCCAAGCAACGGACTGTGCTTGTCCGCGATACACGACAGAGCATTTGACAAGGGCTTGATTTCATTGACTGATGATCTGCGCGTCGTGTTGTCGAACGATCTTGCAGCAAGGGCCGAGCCGTTTCTTAGAGCAACATTTCTACCGCTGCAAGGCCAACAAATTGAAGCACCTGATCGCTTTCGGCCCGAACCTGCTTTTTTGGCGCGGCATCGGACAGAGGTATTTTTGGGTGCTGACTCAGTCTAGGCAAAACAAATGACAAAGTTCAGCGTGTTCAGCTATCTGTACCGGGACGCGTCAAATTACAAGGCGTATGGACGGCTATTGCTCAAAGGCACCGCCTCAGTAGCTGACGTCGAAAGTTTGCAACAACGCTTTGAATCAGGCGAGTTTTTCATTGCCGAACAGCTTGGCATTCCCGCACTTTATGCAGACCTGTGGGCGTTCAGCAGCGGCCCCACTGCAGACGACCACGTATGGCACACGTTCGAAGAATTAAGCGCCGCGACGGCCTCTGACTTGACTTTGTCGACTTTTGACACAGTTAAAAGCCTGACTAAAAAGGTCAAGAGTGTTGCAGCTTGGAACGAAAAACTGTCGCCGCACTGGAACATCTAAATGATGTCCCTGACTACTTTTCACGAGGACGTTTTCTACGAGCACTTTCGCCCGTTTCGGCATGACTAGTCGGAGTTCGATATTTGGAGTGGTCGCGGTTTAGAGACCTACGGTCATGATTTGCATCTAGTTAGAAGTTATCCGGCTCAGTACGTGTGGTCAGTCCTTGGTGGATGCGAAGGGCCCGACCAATGGATCGCGCCCGGTATACATTTTGTAAACCGGGTCTGCTACTTGCTGACTGAGGTGCCACACGACTGGGCTGATCTGCGAATTCGAGTACATCACGACTTGAAGTCTTTAATGAACATTGGTCTAAAGCATCGCCTCGCAACACTTCGCAAAATGTTACTAGCGACACAAAAAGAATGACAGACGAAATCACAGCATTGATTCAAAAGAATAGCTGCACGCAGCTTGAAGCGGCCAAGCATTGCAGCGTCACACAGCCGCGCATCAATGAGCTGCTGCGGGGCCGCATCTCGCGCTTCTCACTCGATATGCTGGTCAATATCGCCGCGCAGCTTGGTCAGCGGGTGCATGTAGAGCTGGAGGTGACTTGAGGGCATCAAAACAGCTGTTCTGGCCTGTTCTCAGCTATTGTTTAGGCCTCTAGCCCAATAGATTTCGGCGCTAACAGCTATTAATTAAATAGCAAATGGGGCCATCGTCTTACTTTTCCCAATGCACGCCGCCTAAATTAACCCAGTAAATCGAACGTCTGCTGTTTAATTTGCGGGGTTAAATTTCAATACTCGACCAAGCGCCAAGACCTCAGATGGGCAGCATCGCCCAGAGCGGCACGGCTTCAACCTTGTCAGCCAGTTTGTAGCGGTGCAGGCCCGGGTACACGACATACAGCGCATCCAGCTTCAGGTCTTGCATGGCAATGCGCATGCTGGTGGAAAAACGGGGAGCATCTGCGCGCTTGAACTCAACGCCTATGCGCTGGCCGTTTTTGAACATCAGCAGGTCAAGCTCAGCGCCTTGGTGCGTGGCCCAAAAATAGGCTTGGTCTGGTTGCGCGATACGCAGCACTTGCTCGAGCGCGAAGCCCTCCCAGCATGCCCCACACCAGCTGGCGTATTGCTTTCAAGTATGGCTCTTGACACCCTAATTTATTATGGTTAAAGTAACCATATGAGGGCGATACGAATTTTTTACGACAAAGCACTTTTGCCCAATGGCGCAGTCGTAGAAATGACGATATGGCGATTGCCTCGCCCTACGCTGGAGCGGCCCCATGGTTTGAAGTACAGCCTGTTTTACGGCTACTACGGCCAGCGCATCGTGGGCTACGACAATGAACGCGGCAAGGGTGACCACAAGCACCTTGGCGCGCTGGAGTTTCGCTACAAATTTGAATCGGTCGACAAAATGATTGGCGATTTTTTGCAAGACGTTGAAAGGATGAAAAATGAACGCCACCCCTAATCTTCACCCTAAAGTTCAGGTCAACGTCGGCAGCCTGGCGGACATGGGCAAGCGCTTTGCCAGCGCGTGGAAGCAGGCCGAAGCGGGTGAGCACGTTAACCAAACGCACGTCACCTTTTTAGACGTGCAAACGATGTTTGAAACCCTGTCGCCGCGCCGCCTGGATTTGCTGCGCCATGTGCGTCAGCACGGGGCTGGCAATGTGCGCGAGCTGGCCCAAACCTTGGGCCGCGACTACAAGAATGTGCATCAGGACGTGGCCACGTTGCAATCAGCGGGCCTGTTGGTGCGTGAAGGTCGCAAGTTGAGCGCCCCTTGGGATGAGTTGCAGGCCAATGTGTCGTTGATGGCGGCTTGAGGGGCATCAAAAAAGGCCGTTTTCAGGTATGTTTTAGACCTGCAGCGCAATAAATACGGGCGCAATCCGCTACTGATTAAATAGCAATATTTTTACTCAAGCCTTTTTGCTGCGGATCACAGCTCCGGCTGCGATGGCTTGGTCAATTGCTTCGATGCTGACAGGCCTTTTGACCCGATCAGCAAAACGGCCTTGTTGCAAAACAGAGTTTGCACCCGCATCAATAGTCATCGGCAGCATCGCCCACAGCGGCACGGCTTCAACCTTGTCAGCCAGTTTGTAGCGGTGCAGGCCCGGGTACACGACATACAGCGCATCCAGCTTCAGGTCTTGCATGGCAATGCGCATGCTGGTGCTCAAGCGGGGGGCATCTGCACGCTTGAACTCAACCCCCACACGCTGGCCGTTTTTGAACAGCAGCAGGTCAAGCTCCGCGCCTTGGTGCGTGGCCCAAAAATAGGCTTGATCCGGTTGGGCAATGCGCAGCACCTGCTCAAGTGCAAAGCCCTCCCAGCTGGCTCCGCTTTGCGGGTGGGCCAGCAACTGCGGCAGGCTTTGGACGCCCATTAGAAAATGCAGCAAGCCGGTATCGCGGAAATAGATTTTGGGTGCTTTGACCTGGCGCTTGCCCAGGTTTTCATGCCAGGGCTGGAGCTGGCGGACCATCAGCGTTTGCGTCAGGGTGTCCAGGTAGCGGCGGATAGTAGGCTCAGACACACCCATTGATTGCGCCGTAGGCGCTGCTGACCAGATTTGCCCGTGGTAGTGCGCCAGCATGGTCCAAAAGCGCAGCATCGCGGGTGCGGCGATATTGATGCCGAATTGAGGAATATCCAGCCGTACATGGCTCGCTACTGCATGACCGCGCCAAACCATGCTGTCTTCGTCGTTTGCAGCAAGATAGGCTCGTGGAAATCCACCGCGAAGCCACAAACGGGCCGCTGCCTCGTTGGTGTACCCGCGTTGGTCGGCGCTGACTTCGCTTAAGTCAAACCCACCGACATCAATGGTTTCTACACGGCCCAGCAATGATTCGCCAGCCTGACTGAGCAGCGTGGGCGATGCACTGCCCAGCAACAGGAATTGCCCGGGCCTATCGGTACGGTCCATCAGCACCCGCAGCAGCGGGAACAGGCTGGGTTTGAGCTGAACCTCATCAATCACCACCAAGCCTTCCAGTGCCTCAAGCGTCTGAACGGGCTGCTCCAGCCGCAGTGCATGCGGCGGGTATTCCAGGTCAAAGTAATTGGGGGATTGGCGGCTTAAAAACCGCTGCGCCAAAGTGCTTTTGCCCGACTGCCTAGGCCCGCTGAGCACGACGCCACGCGAGCGGCTCAGGGCTTTTTGAATAGAAAGTTCAAGGGTGGCGCGACTTATCATGCAGAAATATTACCATGAAATTCCAATACTTCATGTTCGAATTTCATGGCAATTAAACGGCACCTACCGTTCAAAAATATCAACAGCCCGGCTAAGAGGCTCAAAGCTTACTTATAAAACGCCTCCACCACGCCTTTGAGCTTCACCGTGAGCGGGAACCCCTGGCGGTCGACTTTTTTGCCGACTGGCACTTTGATCCAGCCTTCGCTGATGCAATACGCCTCTACGTCGAAGCGCTCTTTGCCGTTGAAACGAATGCCGACGGCGTGCTCAAAAATTGCTGGAATGTGGTGCGGGCTGCGGCTGTCGGTTGACAACTGATCGGGCAAGTCCGGGCGTGGGGCTACTGCGGTGGGCTCGGCTGGGGTCGTCGTTGGCTCGGTCATGGTGTGCGGCTTCGTATTTTGATGTTGGAGTTAAAGCGGGTGTTCGGTGTAAAACTTGCCGCCGTGGTACAGCAGAGGCGCCGCATTCGGCTCGTGGCGGCAGTGCTCTACTTCGCCCACAAAGATCACATGGTCGCCTTCGGTGTAACGGCTGCGGTTAAAGCATTCAAACGTTGCGGCAGCGCCGCTCAGCACGGGTGCGCCGGCTACACCGTCGGTGAACTCCACGCCGTCCCAACGGTCAGCGCGTTTGCTGGCAAAACGTTCGGCCAGCGCTTTTTGGTCGGCCGCCAAAATATTGATGGCGTAGTGTGAGCCTTTTGACAAAGCCGCCATTGAGCTGGCCGCCTGCGACAGGCTCCACAGCACCAGTGGCGGCGTGAGCGATACAGAATTGAATGAATTGGCCGTCAGCCCCACCAGTTCGCCGCTGGCGGTGCGCGCGGTGACGATGGTGACGCCAGTGGCAAACATGCCCAGCGATGCGCGAAATTCAGTTGACGAAAAACCGGGGGGTTGTGCTTTGAGTGTGGGTTGGGAGTTCTGCATATCAACGATCAGGTAGCCGGGTATTTTGCCTGAGTGCAGCAAGGCGGTTTGAAGCTTGTGCCACGTTCTGCCAAGTGGTGTATGCCGGGTCCGCCTGATGTGTGGCCTAAAATTGCGCATGTATTTTCACCGCTCTATCTGCCTGCTTGGCGCTGTATTTTTAGGGCTGACCCACGCCCACGCAGCCGCCCCTTGTGACGAGTTTGCAGCCAGACTGCCCAACGTTCAACGCGGCCTGTGCGAATCCGCCAGGCTGTCGGCCAGCCCGGTGCGTTCGGTGGCGGGCCGCCCCATTTACATGCGTGACATCAAGGCCGACAACGCCACTTTGCGCGTCTTGGTCATTGGTGCCATTCACGGCGATGAACCCTCTTCTGCATCGGTAGCGCTGCACTGGCTGCAGCTGGCCAATCAGGCCGCTTTTGACACGCCGCAGCCGGTGCATTGGCGGTTTATTCCGGCGCTCAATCCTGATGGCTTGTTTAACCGCCCGCCGCGCCGGGTCAACGCCAATGGCGTGGATTTAAACCGCAACTTTCCTACACCCAACTGGCACCGCGACGCCAAGGTGTACTGGGAGCAGCGCACCAAAAAAGACCCGCGCCGCTACCCCGGCACACAGCCGTTGTCTGAGCCTGAGTCGAAGTTTTTGCATGAAGAAATGCAGCGCTTCAAGCCCAACCTGATTGTGAGTATTCACGCGCCGTACGGCGTGCTGGACTTTGACGGCCCGGCGCGGCCGGGCTTCGTGCCGCCGTCAAAACTCGGCCGCTTGTATCTGGACCAGGTTGGCATCTTTCCCGGCTCGCTCGGCAACTACGGCGGCGTGCACAAAGGCATACCGGTGGTCACGGTTGAGCTGCCCAACTCCACCCGCACCCCGCTGGATGCCGAAATGCGCCAAATGTGGCTGGACTTGCTGCGCTGGATGTCTGAGCGCATGGGAGAGCGGGTGAACAACGGCCCTGTCAATGGCGCAGTCACTGAACGCGGAATTAGCCCTGCCCGTGTGCCTTGAGCCTTCTACCCCGAGGTTTTTACTTCAGCTTTTTGTATGCGCGATTGAGCTCCGCACCGCTGGTGGTGTCTTGCAAACCACGCGCAACGTCCGTTGCCGCTTGCTGCATGACCGGATCCGGTTCGGCTGGGGTCATTGCCACAGATTCATCGCGCTCGTTCGGCATTTTCAGTTGCGCTTCAACTGCAGCATCGTGCGGTGTCGAAGACCTTGCGACCTTGGCGCGTTGATTTGGCGATGTCGGGAGCTTTTTGAGTTTGACCATGCGCCAGCTTGAACCTATGGCGGCGCTGAGTGTGTAGGCTAATAAAGGTGGCCAACGTGGGACGGGCGGCCATCGGCGGCTTATCTGCCCTGCGTACTTATGGATACATGTATAAAACGCCATTAAAAATATAGTATTCAGATAGCAGTTGCTAAAGTGTGGCGCGGTATATACAGCGGTTGGTGGCGTCGGGAAAGCCATGATTTAATGCGCCGCAGAACTGCTTAAGCTCAAGGTTTAGTGGCGCCCACCAGCTTTGCTGCCAATCGTGGCAGCGCACACACACCAAAGCCCATGACCATCTTTTCAAATACAAGTGTTGTTCGGCGTGCGGCAGCTGCCCTTGCGGCATGTGCAAGCCTGAGCGGGCCGGTTCTTGCGCAAGCACCAACGCCGGCGCCGACACCAGCGAAGGCATCAGCCGCGCCTGCAAGTAACACGCTCAAAATTGGCCTGATTGGCCCTTTTACTGGCGGCTCGTCTGACTTTGGCATCCCGATGCGCAACGGAATTTCGCACGCGGTCGATGAGATCAATGCTGTTGGCGGCTATCTGGGCCGCAAGCTGGAGCTGGTCATCAAAGACGATCAGGGCAACCCCGACGTCGGCCTGAAAATGTCGCAAGAACTGGTAGCCGAAAAGGTTGTCGCCACGTTTGGGTTTTGTAACACCGGTGTTGCGGCCAAGTCCCTCGACGTTTTTCAGAACGCCAAGATGCCGCTGATCATTCCCTGCTCCACCGGCACGCCGTTGACTGCAAAATTCCCCGCCGCTGAAAGCTACATCTTCCGGACATCTGCAAAAGACTCCATTCAGGTTCCGTTTGTGGTCAATGACATCGTCAAGCGCGGCTGGACCAAGGTTGCCGTATTTGCCGACACTTCCGGGTATGGCGAGGCTGGCCTGAAAGACATCGTTGCCGCCCTGAAGGCCAAAAACCTTGAGGCGGTACACGTGGCGCGGTTTCCGGTGGCCGTAAAAGATTTAAGCACTGAACTCAACACCGCGCGCGCAGCTGGTGCCGACGTTATTTTCAGCATGACGGTCGGGCCAGAGAACGCCGTGATTGCCAATGGCCGCAAAGCCATGGGCTGGAAAGTCCCGCAAGTTGGCGCGTGGACCCTGTCGTTTCCGTTTTTCATCGATGGCGGCAAAGACGCCGCTGAAGGCGCACTGATGGCGCAGACCTTCATTGCTGAACCCAGCAACGAGCGCCGCGCGTCATTTCTAACCAGCTATGCCCGCAAGTACAAGCTCAGCAAAATCACTGTGCCGGTAGCCGCTGCGCAGGGTTACGACTCGGTGTACATCTTGATGTATTCCCTGTTTGGCATTCGCGATGGCAACCTGACTGGCGCCGCAATTAAAACCGCGCTGGAAAGCAGAAACCGCGTGTACTACGGCGTAGTCGCAACCTACGAGCAGCCCTTCAGCAACACAGACAAAGACGCGATCACTGCCAACATGCTGGTGATGGGCATGGTAAAAAACGGCGCGGTAACCTTTGCCTACCCGGAAGACGCCAAGCGCAACTTGTTTGTGCAGCGCAAGCAGTAGGCTGTTTTGGGGGCTATTTTTTAAGTGAAACAGGCCTGCAGCCCAATAAATACGGGCGCGAACAGCTAGTAATTAAATAGCAGTCACCATTCGCAGCGCGTTATTTTCTGCTGTGCTGCAGAAAAAACGCCAGCATCGCTTTGCTGGCCGATGGGCCGTCGGGGTCGGTGTAGCTGCCTTCTTTGCTGCCGCCGGACCAGGCGTGGGGGCCGTTGTTGATGCTCCAGTATTCAATGAACGATTTGCCTTCAGCGTTGGCGTAGCGGGTGAGCTCTGTCGGTTTGTCGTTGCGGTCGGCGCGGTCGGCTTCTGGGTCGGCGGACGACTGCGTTTTGACCAGTGGCGTGTCGGCTTCTCGAAGGGCCGCTAGTGCATCAAGAGCGATGTTTTCGCCGTTGCTGGGGTGCACGGTGGTGTCGCCGTCGCCGTGAAAAACGATGGTTGGCATGGCCGATGCACGTTGGCCCTGGCCGCCGCTACGCATCGCCTGGAAGGCGGTCATCACGTTGCTGGCAGCGCCTGCTGGCAAACCGGAATGTACGCCCAGCGCGGTAAACAATTCGGGGTGCAAGCCGGCCACTACTGCGGCCATGGCTCCACCGGCTGACAAGCCGGCAATGTAGACGCGGCGGGGGTCGGCGCGGCGGCCATTGAAGTCGGTGGCCAGCACCTGGCGGGTGAGCGCGGTGATCATGCCGGGCTCTCCCAGGCCTTCTTGCTGGTGGCCGGGCTCAAACCAGTTCCAGCACATGAGCTGGTTGGCACGGGTGATTTGCTCGGGGTACAGCACCAGGCATTGTTCCTTGCCCGCTAGTGCGTTCATGGCGGTGCCTTTTGAAAAATCAAGTGCGTCTTGCTTGCAGCCGTGGAGCAGCACCACCAGTGGCATGTCGTTGCGCAGTGCGCCTTCCTCGCCAGCGTCTGCCAGCTTGGGTACAAACAGGCGGTATGGGTAGGTTTTGCCTTCAAACGCAAAGCTTTGCTCTGAAAAATTCGGGTGTGGCGGTCTGCGCATCACCTCGTCGTTGGCGGCGGGTTCTGGCACGCTTCGCGGCGGCGGCAAGATGATGGTGTTGGGCACGGTTTCGGCCGTGGTTTTGGGCACAGGCTGGCCCGTCGGTTGGGCCGCAGGTTTGGCCGACGGCATTGCACTACCACCAAGGGCGCGCTGGATCAGACGCGTGGCGTCCATCAGGCGGCCCATACGGGTCAGGCCGGTGGCTTTTAACAAGGAACGGGTGAGTGAACTTGGCATGGTGGGGCCTCTCAAAAAATGGCGCTGCGTCTGCAGCGGGTTAAATTTGTCGCAGGTTACCGCAACAATTGCTGCACTGCAACATAGACTACAGAATACGCTCTTTTGACGACTGTTGCCTGCCTTCACCAGCAAAATTTTGTAGTGTTTTTGCCCAAAATTCCGTCGTTGCGTTAGTGGCTGCCGTAAAAGCCAAACTCCATCTCAGGTTTAGTCCCACTAATGAGTTCGGCCAGCGCTTTTCCCGATCCTGCGCCGTGCGTCCAGCCAAGCGTGCCGTGCCCGGCGTTCACCCACAACTTGCGCACGCTGGTTTGGCCAATGTAGGGGATATTGGTGGGCGTGGCGGGACGCAGGCCGGTCCAGAAGCTGGGCGTGCCGCCGTTTTCTTCCAGCCGCGTATCGCACACGCCGGGCATCACTTCTTCAATGCGCCTGGCCAGCATGGCGCAGCGCGCTTTGGCCAGCGGCGTGGTGAGTGACAAGTCGTACCCGCCGACCTCAATCGTGCCTGCCACGCGCAAATAATCCCCTAAGCGGCTGGTGGCGCATTTCACTTCATCGTCAATCGTGCTGACGTGCGGGGCCAACGCGGGCTTGAGAATTTTGAACGTGGCGCTGTAGCCTTTGCCGGGGTAGATTGGCAAGTCAACGCCCACGGCGCGCAGCAGCGGCGCGCTGTAAGAGCCGCAGGCTACCACCACCGCATCAGCTTTGATGTTGAGGCTCTTTTTTGAATAATTTTGGCCTCTACCGCCCATAATACGGGCGCGAACAGCTACTGAATCAATAGCGCCACCAAGTTTGTTCAAGCGTTCAATATCGTGCCCGTACATAAAGGTGGCACCTCTGGCCGCGCAGCGCTCGGCGAGTGCCTGGGTGAATACTCTGGCGTCGCCGCTTTCGTCGCTGGCGGTGTAGGTGCCGCCCACAATTGCATGCGCAAACTGCTTCAAGGCGGGCTCAATGGCCAGCAATTCAGCCTGGCTCACCACGGTACGGTTTACACCGTATTTGCGCATCAGCGCGGCGGCGTCTGCGGCGGTGTCAAATGATGTCTGGTCGGTGTAGTAATGGGCAATGCCGCGCTCAAGCCGGTTGTATTCAATTGCCGTTGCGGCCACCACGTCTTTAAGCGCGGCGTGGCTGTAGGCGCCCAGCGCCACCAGCTGCTGCACGTTGCGTTCAAAGGCTGCGTCGTTGCACTGGGCTAAAAACTTCAAACCCCACAACCACTGGTGCATGTCAAATTTTGGCCTGAACAGCAGCGGCGCATCGTTTCTGAACATCCATTTCAGTGCCTTGAATGGCGCATCGCGGTTGGCCCACGGCTCGCAGTAGCTGACGGATATTTGCGCGGCATTGGCAAAGCTGGTTTCCATCGCAGCGCCGCTTTGCCGGTCAATCACAGTCACTTCATGGCCGCGCTCCAGCAGATGCCAGGCCGTGCTGACGCCAATGATGCCAGCGCCTAAAACTACAACTCTCATTTGCTTTTCCTCTAACTGATTCACTATTGAACCAGAAAACCATGAAAAGACCGCGCAGTAATTTTTCACGCGGACCGGTTAAAAAATAGGTGATTGGTAGCTTTACAGACCGCGTGGCCTACAAGTGGAGTACCATCAAGAAATGACTATCGCCACCGCTCCAGCAGTTTCAGTTGCACCGTTGACCAATTTACTTGCGGCCCCCGCCAAAACGACATTTAAAGCCCAAATGCTCCAGGCGCGCGAGGACGCCATTGTGCTGGCAGTCAATCGCCTGCTGGCTGAAAAAGGGTTCGATTTGATGACCGTTGACGAGGTGGCCGCCGATGTAGGCATTGCCAAAGCCAGCCTCTATAAACATTTTTCCAGCAAAGAAGACTTGGCCGCCGCCGCCATGGTGCGCGTACTCGGGCTGGCCCAAGCGTTCTTGGCGAGCTTGGCGCCGGATGCCAAACCCCTCGCTCAGCTCAAAGCCGTGGCCAGATGGATGCTGCAAATCCAGCTCAAGGGGGAAATGCCGTCGCTGCCGAGCCAAAACTCCAGCCTGCGCGCCAACCTGATGGCCAACAAAAACTATTTGACCGGACTCACTGAAGTAAGCGACCAGATCGGCAGTTGGATAGAGGCAGCCCAGCTTGACGGTAGTTTGAGCAGCAAGGTACCTGCAGTGGTGGTGCTGTACACACTGTATTCGCGCGCTTGCGATCCGGTGCCGGGATTCTTGAAAGCCAGTGGCCAGCACACGGACGAGCAAATCATTGACATCGTTCTGGCGACCTGCTTTGACGGTATCACGCAGCGCTGATTTTCTTCCGACGTAGATCTATGTTGCACTCCAGGCTCCTGGCGCAATAATAATGGGCGCAAGCAGCTATGAACTCCATAGCAAAAAGACGCGTCACCGGATCTGCACTGGCGCTTCAATTTTGCACACTACCCGAATCGGTATGGCCTTGAACGAGGGACAGCTGTAGGTCGCAATGCTTTGTGCATCGATGGGGTAAGTGCCGCAGCTGGTGAGCTTCCAAAACCAGTTGTTGTGGATCGAACAGCGCGACAAGCCGCTCCCTGTCCAGGTCAGAAAAACACATGAACGGTCAAGGCAGCACTCCCCACAGTGCGTACATTCGCCCTGTACGGTCGAGTTTTCAGAAACTCGTCCCATTGAAAATTCCCCGAGCAATCGCTCCAGATTTCGTGCAATCACATCGGCCCGGTGTAAGGCGCGAAGACTTCTTGCTGAACGTTTGAGGGTGTCTCCGTAAAGGCGCATAAAGCGCGTTTGACCCGACAGGACCACACAAGCGATTGGCGCGGCAGGTAACAGCAACGCCATCAGCATCAGGATAAACGCTTGGAACAAATGAGAAAAAGGTTTTACCCATCCAATGGATTCAGAACTTACCAACCTGTCTCCTGAAATCTAACCAAATTGGGTTTAATCCCAATGAATTCGGGCGCAAGCTGCTACTCTAAAAATAGCTGGCTGCGCCCGCGTCTGCTAAACAGCCACCAATTACTTTGGCATGATAACCGTGTCAATTGCGTGAATCACGCCATTGTCAGCTGCCACGTCGGCAGCAACGACTTTTGCACCATTGACGGTGACGCCGCCGGCCGTGGCCAATGTCACGTCGCCACCTTGCACGGTTTTTACCATGCCGGGCTTGATGTCCTTGGCCATGACCTTACCGGATACCACGTGGTACGTCAAAATTTTGGACAAAGCTGCTTTGTCTTTCAGCAATCCATCAAGTGTTGCTTTCGGAATTTTGGCGAAAGCTTCATCGGTTGGCGCGAAAACGGTAAAAGGGCCCTTGCCTTTGAGCGTATCTACCAGGCCGGCGGCTTGCACAGCAGCTACCAAGGTTTTGAAATTGCCAGCTTTGATAGCGGTGTCGACAATATCAGCAGCCTGTGCAGACATTGCAAAACCGGCAGCCAGTGCCATTGCGATCAGGGATTTTTTCATGGTATTTTCCTCAAAAGTTGATGTTTTCAAACACCAGAAATTTGGTGTTAAAGAACTATAAGGTCTCACCGTTAGAATTGTAAACTGTAGGGTCATTATTCATACCGTGCAGTAACATTTTAAATCAACTGAGGCACTTCAGCCTTCGCGGCTTACACCGTGATGCAGTTTTGCGGCATGAAACCGAGCTGCTCATTTTTGCGTGCGTACCCCAGCGGATTTGCCACCACCCTGCAACCTGCCGCCTTATAGTCTGACGGACAATGCAAGTGCCCGTGTAGCCAGAGGTTAGCCAGCGGCAACATGTCATCGAGCGCGTTGCAAAAACCAGCAGTACCTGGCGTGATGCCAAAACGAGGGTCTGCAGACAGCAAACTTGGCGCGAAGTGGGTAGCCACTACCGTTTTTCCGTTGAAGGGCTGGGAAAGTGCTTTCCTCAGCCAAGCCTGACTGGCCAGACCAAGCTCGCGCACCGCCTCTGCCAGCATTGGCTTGCCTCCTACCAGCGCGTGGTTTTTTTTCAAAGCAAAGTCCGCTGCGCGAAATGCTTTTTCCCGCGCTGCCAATTGCTGACCAAAAGTTACCTCGCTGGTCACTGCCAGAACAGAGGTCAGCGCATCAAAGTCGGTCCAGAGCGTGCAACCGACAAAACGCACGCCAGCAATCTGTGTTGTTTCTTGCTCCAGCCAGACCAAGCCAAGCCGGCTACAAGTGTCACGCAGGCGGTGGTGGGCTTCTGCAAAATCCAGCGCATCGTATTCATGGTTGCCGGGCACAAATACAACTGGGACAGGCCAATTCGCAAAGCGTGCCAAGCCGAAGTCTGCGATTCCCAGTCGTGTCAACGACGAGCCGTTTTGGTAAGAACCGATGTCCCCCGCCAACACCAGCACGTCTGCGCCAGGCGTTGGCTGCGGCACAAAATGCGGATTTGACTCCAAATGCAGATCAGAAAGCAGTTGAATGTTCACAAACTATTGTCGCTCATGCATCCCATGTCGAAGGGTTATGCGTTTTTTGCATCCTGAATGCAGTCGAGTAGACTTGTGAGTCTAGGGAAAACCCTTATATTTGCTTCACCGAAACTTTTAACGCCGCATTCGGCGAATTTGAATGACTGATTTCCTCAAGCAACTCGCTTACCTCATCAACCCGGCAGTTGCACCACAAGTCGCGCCGGCTGCCGGAGTCGCACAAAACCTGATGGAGCGCGCCGAATCCGGTGCTGGCCGTGACCCAATTGAAGCCGCCGAACTGCGCAGCGCGGCGCGGGCTTTTTTAAGCGTTGTTCGCTAAATTCGCGAAACATCTCGACTGAAACAACGCTCAGTCAAGCTGCATCGGCCTCGCGCAAGCGCTCAGTCAGCTCTGCCAGGTGGACAATCCCGGCAGGACCAGACTCCTTTGCCAGTAACGAATACGCGGGCAGTTCGGCTTTGAGCTCATCAAGGGTTTGAAGGCTTTCCAGCTTGGCCAGTACGGTGAATGCCTGTTGGGGAATATGCGCCCGGACAAATGTTGCCATGACGCCAACAATGCGCGCCACGTTGGCAGCTGCTTGCACTGAAGGCGCTTCGTGAAAAGCCGGTAACTGCTCAAGCCCTCCGGCTACCGTGACAGCAAAAAAAGGCTCTTCCACAACAGCAGCGTCGGGAAAGTCAAACAGCTCAGGCACGAAACCCAAAGGTTCTACGTCCGACAGGCGCTCAACTCGCAGCTTGATAAGCCCAGCCTCTTCAAGCTGATTCAACAAATCAGTCGTGTCATGCTCAGGAAACTCAACCACCAAAGCGCTTGCGCTGGTTTTTCCGTCAACTGCCTTCAACAGGACCCGCAGCTTTGGCGAAAGCTTGGCGTCGGGACTAAACGCAGCGGCGCGTCCCATGGGGGTTCGAACATACTGCAAAGGCGTGCTGCTGGACATTTCGAAAGGTTACGAGGCGGCTAGGTTGATGAAACTTAAGCCTGCAAACGCAGACAGTCTTATGGTACTCGGGCGGCGAAGGAAATTCGCGGGGCGCAGGATTTTCAACGCCAATCAAATGGCAGGGCTAAATAGCATTTTTGCGCCGTGCAGCGCACACGCCGCACTCTAAACGAATGCCTTCTAACCACTATCGCGTGCTTTCATAACGATACAGCGCTAATTTAATGGACATTCAATGCGATGCTCAAAATGACGGTTGCGCAGGGGTATTCTTCACAAAGCCCACATTGGACGCCGCGCCGCCAGCTACTCGCTGGAGGGGTATGGCACCCCCACAAGAAAGCGTAAACATATGCTGCGCGTGGGTGGCGACCAGTCCAGCATCGCCATGCGCGATCCGAAAGCGTCTGAATTGCCGGAAAATCACGGACTGCTGCTTGGGATTTTTCGTGAAAGCACGCGTATGCGTAAACAATTCGCCCGCGTGAATTGCACCAACACCTGCCAACCGTCGCCGGTGTGACACTTTTACTGACAATTCACGTCGCCTCGGCGGCTTGGCACGGAGCTGCGTTTGGCTCACAAGTACAGACCAGTCAATACATTAAACAAAATTGGCCCTTAGCCTAGCTAAAACGGGCGCAAGCAGCTATAACTTAAATAGCAAATAATCCATGCGTTCAAAATGTTTCATCAAGCTGAAACGCCCGTGCGGCTGACCGCTGCACCGCTTTGCGCAGCCAGACATGGGCGCTTTGCGCGTCCACCCGCCGATGCCAGACCGCGTCCACGTTGACCGGCGCCACGTCAAACGGCAGCGGCCGTTGCACCAACTGGTCCGCGATGCTGGTCACGCCGACAAAATGCCTGGGCAGTACCGTCAGCAAGTTAGAGTTGGCCACCACCCGCCCGGCGGTAAAAAACTGGTTAACGGTCAGCACAATCTGCCGCTTGCGTCCGATGGTGGCCAATGACTCATCAATGAAGCCGTACGGCCGACCTGAAAAACTCACCAGCATGTGACGTGCTGCGCAAAAGCGGTTCAGGGTAAGCGGGCCAGCGGCCAGCGCGTGGCCTTTTCGCATCACGCACACGTACTCACCGTCGTACAGCCGCTGGTGCCCAAAGGCCACGCCGTCGCCGCTTTGCGCGCGCACCACCAAATCAGCCAACAGCGACGGGAAGTGGCCAATTGCCAGGTCCACCGCTTCTTCATCCAGCAGGCGGCGTGGGTCACGCGTGGTCAAAGGCACCACCCGAAGCGACACGCCAGGCGCTTGCTGCTCGAGCGTATCAACCAGTCCGGGCATCAACTCTGCGGCAGTTGCGTCGGCCATCGCCAGTACAAAGGTGGTGCTGGCACTTGCAGGCTCAAAACCGCCGGGCGCAAGTGATGCCTGCAATTGCCGCAGCGCTTCACGCACCGTGGGCCAAAGCGCCAGCGCACGCGGGGTGGGCGCCATGCCTTGCCCGCTGCGCACCACGAGGTCGTCGCCGAGCGTTTCCCGCAGGCGCCGGAGCGCGTTGCTCACTGCGGGCTGGGTCAAGGATAAATTTCGGGCAGCCCGCGTCAGGCTGCGCTCGACCATGACTTCGTCAAACACCCGAAGCAAATTCAGGTCAAGGGTTCTGAAATTGGCAGCATTCATCGTCGTAATTTATCACCTTGGCGAATAACCACAATCATCAATATAAAGTTGAATCACATAAGCGTTAACCCTAATATAGCTGCATCGCGCGAAAAAATGCGCAGCTTTGACACAGGAATTCACCATGACCAGTTTTATACACATCGACATCCCCGCTCGCCACGTTGGCGCAGAGCGTCTTGAGGCTGCCGCCCACGCAGCGCAGCAGTTGCGAAGCCAGGTCTTTGGTACGCGCGGCCTTGCAACGCTGCTGCTGTCTGCAATCGCAGCGGCGATGATGGTAGCGGCCTACCGGGTCATGGACAGCGTCGCCGAAGGACAGCTTCTGGTGATCTGGATCGCGCTGTGGGCGGTTGCATTCGCGACGCTGGCATTGTTTGCCGGCAGCGCCCGCAGCCTCGCCGCCCGCATGAGAGCTTCTGCAGACGCATGGTCGCGTGCCATCGCGGAAGCCAAATCGGACCAGCGTTTGTGGGCCGCCGCCATGAAAGACCCCAGGGTCATGAGCGACTTGCAAGCCGCCATGACGCGCGACGATCAAGAATGTTCCGCACCCAGCGTCGCCAGGACCGTTGCAGCAAAGACTGTTGCAGCCAAGGCGACAGCGGCAGTGTCAGCTGCAGCAGAAAAGCAAGCGCCCGCTTTGCGCGCTTACTAGCAGCGGTATATCTGAACCATGAACCATAAACCTTGGCGGTAGCCCGGGTTGCCAGGCTAACGCCGCCCAGCTCATGCCGCCAGGCGTTTTTCGATCACGGCTTTGGTGTCCAGCAAGGCTCGCGGCAGGTGGTGCTCAAGCTGCCTGAAGAGTTCGGTGTGCAGCGCCAGTTCGGCTTGCCACGCGGCTTTGTCAATACTGGTGACAGTTGCGAACTGCCCAGCTGAAAAATCCAGCCCGGTCCAGGTCAGGTCGGTGTAGTTGGGCGTCACGCCCATCAAGTTGTCTGTACCCTGGCCGTTGCCTTCAATCCGGTCAATCATCCACTTCAACACACGCATGTTCTCGCCGTAGCCCGGCCAGACAAACTTGCCGTCCGTTCCCTTGCGAAACCAGTTGGTGGTGTAGATTTTTGGCATCGCCGCACCAGACGTAGCGCACAGCTCTTCAAGCTTTTCGCCCATACCAAGCCAATGCGCAAAGTAGTCGCTCATGTTGTAGCCGGCAAACGGCAGCATGGCGAACGGGTCGCGGCGCACCACGCCGGCCTGGCCAGTGGCGGCAGCGGTGGTCTCACTGCCCATGGTGGCGGCCATGTACACGCCTTCCACCCAAGTGCGGGCTTCAGTCACCAACGGCACGGTGGTGGAGCGGCGGCCCCCAAACATGAATGCGTCAATCGCCACGCCTTTTGGGTCGTCCCACGCGGCGTCTAGTGCCGGGTTGTTGGTGGCAGCCACGGTGAATCGGGCGTTGGGGTGGGCGGCTTTTGCGCCGGTGGCTTTGGCGATGGTCGGTGTCCAGTCTTTGCCCTGCCAGTCAATTGCGTGCGCGGGGCAGTCGTTGGCATCATTACCCATGCCTTCCCACCACACGTCGCCGTCGTCTGTCAAAGCGACGTTGGTAAAGATGGTGTCGCGCTCAATGCTGGTCATGCAGTTGGGGTTGGTCAGCGTGTTGGTGCCGGGAGCCACACCAAAGTAACCGGCTTCAGGGTTGATGGCGTACAGCTTGCCGTCTTCGGCGGGTTTGATCCAGGCAATGTCGTCGCCGATGGTGGTGACTTTCCAGCCGTCAAAGCCTGCAGGCGGAATCAGCATGGCAAAGTTGGTTTTACCGCAGGCGCTTGGGAACGCCGCCGCTACGTGGTACTTTTTGCCTTGCGGCGTGGTTACGCCCAAAATCAGCATGTGCTCGGCCAGCCAGCCTTCGCTTTGGCCCATGGTGGACGCAATACGCAGCGCAAAACACTTTTTGCCCAGCAACGCATTGCCGCCGTAGCCAGAGCCATACGACCAGATCTCCCGTGTTTCAGGAAAGTGCGATATGTATTTGGTCGGGTTGCACGGCCATGTCACGTCAGCCTGGCCAGCTTGCAACGGTGCGCCCACGCTGTGCACACAAGGCACAAAATCGCCATCGGTGCCCAGCACGTCAAATACGGCCTGGCCCATGCGCGTCATGATTTTCATGTTCACGGCGACGTAGGGACTGTCAGACAGTTCAATGCCAATGTGCGCAATAGGCGAGCCTAGCGGGCCCATCGAAAACGGCACCACATACATCGTTCGGCCGACCATGCAGCCGTCAAACAATGGCTGGAGCGTGCGGCGCATTTCAGCGGGGGCCATCCAATTGTTGGTAGGGCCCGCGTCTTCTTTTTTGGCGGAGCAAATGTAAGTGCGGTCTTCCACCCGGGCGACGTCGGTCGGGTCACTGCACGCCAGAAAACTGTTGGGCCGTTTGATGGGGTTGAGTTTTTTAAAGGTTCCGGCGTCGACCAATTGCTGGCACAGCCGCTGGTATTCGGCCTCGGAGCCGTCGCACCAGTAAATGCTGTGGGGCTTGCACAGGGCGGCCATGTCAGCGACCCAGGCAACCAGCTTGGCGTTTTTTACGTAGCCTGGCGTGTTCAAAGCAAGACCTTGCATGGCGGGGTGGTTCATGGCGGCAAATTCCCTAAGTTAATCCAAAGTTAAAACGTGATGTCGGCAAGCGTCTGGTGCAGCAAACGGTTGTCGGTATGGCGCTTATGGGTGTAATTAGTCTGGTGGTGGGTCTGGCTTGGCGGGGCGGGTCGCAGCGGGTGTGTGCTGCGGCGCTGGCCTTGCGCTGCGGTGGATTTAGCGCAGCGCCAAGGCGGCTTGGTTGCCGGTCAGAACTGCCATTTTAAGAACAACTGCTGCGGGTTACCAACGAGGTACGGCCAAAAGATATGCAAAACCTGCATAGGGTTATGCTAGATCAACGACAGAAAACGGTGCGTTTTCATGAGACGAAAAAAAGCCCGCATTGGCGGGCTGATGTGGACCCATAAAATCGTGTTTCAAGCCATAAAAACCGCGATAAATGCCAGCAAAAACATCAAAACGCCGCCAACGATGGGCAAGATAATTGGTGCCGCGTGCGCAACTGCGTCAATCGCATCTGGCGTGGTCGGCGCAGCATTGCCATCGGTTGCCGTGTTGTGGGCGTCCGGTGCATGGGGCTTTGGATGTGCTGCGTTTGACATGAGGCTTCCTAAATTGTGTTGCCGATATTTTAACTTGGTTGAGTGAAGCAAATAAAAACATGCTGAAGCTGCTGTCTGTACAAATCGGTGCTGCCCGCCGGGTAAAAATGGGTGAGCGCACCATACTTACTGCTATCGGCAAGCAGCTCATCCACGGCAATGTGCCCGTCATGCCGCTGGGGCTGATGGGCGACGATCAGGCTGATCTGTCAATCCACGGCGGGCTGGAAAAAGCCATTTACGCCTACCCTTCTGAGCATTACGCGTTTTGGCGCGATGCTCGCGTCGGGTCCGCGGCCGGTTTTCTGGACGACTCGCTGCAACCCGGCTTGTTGGGCGAGAACCTGACACTTGCCGGGCTGCGCGAAACCGATGTTTGGGCGGGCGATGCGCTGCAGTTTGCAAACTGCGTTCTGGCAGTCACGATACCCCGCGAGCCCTGCTACAAGCTCAACGTTGCCCTGGGGTTTTCAGGCGCAATGCGGTTGATGGCCACCAGCGGATTTTGCGGCTTTTACCTGGCCGTGCGGGAGCCCGGGTCAATCAGCGCTGGCGAATCGTTTAAGCTGATACCCGGCCGCCGTAGCGTCAGCATCCCGCAGTTATTCAACGCCAAGATGCACAAGCACTTGCGTTGAACGAGTACCGCTTAAGGCGAGATAACCTGAATGCCAAACTGGTGGCGAATGTCACGCACTGTCATCGTCATATACCCATGCTCCTCAAAGTACACCCATTTCCTGGCCATTGAGTTTGCCTGTTTGCGAATCTTGAACACTTCGTTCAAATGCTTTAAAAAAAATACAAACATCCGCCCATATCCAACTGGATTTTTCAAAAGCACTTTTGCCTCTTTGTCCTTGGCGTAGTTCAAGCTTTCTCTAAACCCAAAACTCTGAACACCAAATTTAGCCCAAAGCTGAACCCGCATCTCTCCCAATAAGCTTGTGTCACAACCAAAAACAATGTGGCTGATGTCATGAGCTCGCACAAGTTTCTGGGCTATGGGGCTTTTATATCCACCCCAGAGTGTGAATTGCGGGTTCAGGATGTAGTGCTGGCGCAATGCATCGGTCAACGTAAGTCCATTCACCGTGTCAGTGTAAAAAATATCCATATTCTGCGTAATCATATTGGTGCTTTCATTACGAAATTGTGCCGCGCACAGGCCATTGCGTTTAGATCATCAACAATCGCATGTTTCATTTAAGGCTTGTTAAATGCACATCAAAGCGTCACGTCAATCCTTATTTAGTTGAACTGATGTGGTGGCTGAGCCTGCAGAAAACACACATCGCAGAAAAAATTAAAATGATAGCTTTTAGCGAATGTATTCAGGGCGCCAGAGCCATTATTTATACAAAACAACTCAATGCTGGGCAACGGCTTCAAAGCCTGCCGCACCCAGCGTCGTTAGCACTTCCTGAATGTGCTCACGGCCCCTGGTCTGAATCACCAACTCAATCTCAACGCTTTGCGCGGCCAGCAAAGTGAACGCGCGCTGGTGGTGCACCTCATCGATATTCGCACCGGCCGCAGCAACGGTTGCAGTGATTTTGGCGAGCGCACCCGGCACATCACGCACGCTCACGGTAATGCGCGCCAGCCGCCCGGCGCGTACCATGCCGCGCTCAATGATGGAAGCCAGCAGCAGCGGGTCAATGTTGCCGCCGCACAGCACCAAGCCGACTTTTTTGCCTGCAAAACGCTCTGGGTATTTCAGCAGTGCGGCCAACCCCGCCGCGCCTGCACCTTCGACCAGGGTTTTTTCAATCTCCAGCAGCATGACGATGGCTTGCTCAATGTCGCCCTCATCGACCAGCAGCATGTCGCTGACCAGGTCTTTGATGACGGCAGTGGCAATCACGCCGGGCGTACCCACAGCGATGCCGTCGGCAATCGTGCTGCTGCCCTGCGGGTGCTGCGTGCCTTTGATGGCGTTCACCATGCCCGGAAAGCGGCTGGTTTGCACGCCCACAATATCAATCGATGGTTTGATGGCCTTTGCCGCAACGGCAATGCCGGCAATCAATCCGCCGCCGCCAACTGCAATAACCAGCGTGTCCAGTTCAGGCACGGCGCGCATCATTTCCAGGCCGATCGTGCCTTGACCGGCGACGATGTCTTCGTCGTCATACGGATGTACCAGTACCAGGCCCTGCTTCCGTGCCAGCTCAAGTGCGTGGCTGCGCGACTCGTCCAGCGTGTCTCCGTGAAGCACCACGGCAGCACCAAAGCCGCGGGTTCGTTCAATCTTCACGCCAGGCGTGAAGCGCGGCATCACAATCGTGGCACGAACGCCCAGCCTTTGCGCATGGTAGGCCACGCCTTGCGCGTGGTTGCCAGCGCTCATCGCGACCACGCCCCGCTGGCGCTCACTTGGTGCGAGTTGCGCTAATTTGTTGCATGCACCCCGTTCTTTAAAGGAAGCGGTATATTGCAAATTTTCAAACTTCAAAAATATCTGCGCACCAGTAATGTTGGAAAGCGTACGCGACTCAACACAGGGCGTGTTCAGCACATGGCCACTCAGGCGGGCGGCGGCAACCTCAATGTCGGCAAAAGTTGGCATGTGATTCCTTGAAAGCCACACACTGGTGTGGCTATTCGATGTGGACGATTATGTAAGCGGAAGTGCGGCATATTTCACACGAAATGGCAATTCGGGCGCATGGGCTGTGTAGTCCCCGCAGGTCAGCGCAGCGTTAGAGCCAAGCCGCATCCTTTTTCGGCGTGGCTTTTCCTTAATCTGGAGACGTGATGAAAACCAAGCGGTTTGCACCTGAACAACTGATGCTGTCGCCCGGCCTGAAAGACGCGCCTGTGCTGGACCTGATGTGCTCGCATTTCGTCTTGAGCCTGGCCGCCCGGCAGGGTGCAAAGTTCAATGTGCGGCGCGATTTGAACAGCCTGCTGCTGTTGTCAGGCAGGCACCTGGTCTGGCCGCTGCCAGCACTGCAGCGTTTGCGCGAATTTCTGGGTCGCCGCTGCAAAGACAACGATTTCTGGCGCGGCCATGATGGCTTGACGGACGCGCAATTCATGGCGCGGCACGGCGTGTGGCGGGGCCCGTACGAAGAAGGCACGCTGTTTTTCTACCTTGACGAACACGCCAAGGATCAGCCCAAAGATTTGCTGAGCGTCCTCAGTGCTACCGGCGAGCATCTGGCCAACGCTTTGAAAAAACAATCAACGCTGGTGGAGAAAAACATCGACGCGCTGGCGAACTTGCTGCAGCTCAACCAGGCTGAGCGTGCGCTGCTGCTGTACGGAACCCTTGCGCGCTACCAAAGGGACTTGCGCTCGCTGCTGGTCGAATTCAAAGTCAACAACGCGCCCGAAGCCTACGCCGCGCTGGCCGATGTGGCTGGCGTCAAGGCGCATGAAGTGGCGGAAGCGCTGCGGGCTGGCTCGCGGCTTGAGCGCATTGGCATGGTCGAAAACCTGATTTCCGAGCACAACATCACCGACCTCGCCGACCTGATGAAAGTCAGTGAAAAACTGCCTCCCGTGCTGATGCGCGAGTACCGCGACAACAACGAATTGATGGCGGTGTTCACCCGCCCGGCTATGCGCAGCACGCTTGATGCAAGCGATTTTGCATTTGTCAAAGACGACGCTGACGTACTGATTGCGCTGCTAAAAAATGCTGTGGCGGGGCAAGAGCAAGGCGTAAACGTGCTGCTCTATGGCCCGCCGGGCACGGGCAAAACTGAGCTGGCCCGCGTGGTGGCGCAGGCTGCCGGGCTTGATTTGTTTGAGGTGGAGTCCAGTGACCGCGACGGAAATTCACTCAGTGGTCGTGACCGCTACCGCTCGCTGCAAATTGCGCAGGTATTTTTAAAAAGCAGCAAACATTCAGCGCTGTTGTTTGATGAAGTGGAAGACGTATTTCCGCCCATTTCAAGCGAAGCTGCGCAGCTGATGGCGCGGTCTGACCAGTTGTCTGCGCCGACCAGCAGTTCGGTTAATGGCAAGGCCTGGGTCAACCAGATTCTGGAATCCAACCTCGTGCCTACGTTGTGGGTCACCAACCGCATTGAGCAGATTGACCCGGCCTTTCGCCGCCGCTTTGCCTACCACCTGGAGCTGCGCTCGCCGCCGCCCGGCGCCCGTGAAGGCGTCGTGCGCAAAACGCTTGAAGGTGTTCAGGTCAGCGATGCGTTTGTGGCCAAATTGACGGCACGCAAGGGGCTGACGCCAGCGCAAATCCGCACGGCGGTGCGCTTTGCCAAGCTCGCCAGTCCCCCTGAAAAAGCTCTGAAAACACCCGCTGACGTTCAGCAGAGCGCACGGGCTATTTCCGTACCAGCAGGGGCCGTGGGACCGGCTTCGCCAGACCGCAGGCGCAGCGCCCCCGCGGGAGGCAGCGAGCCACACGCAGTGGGAAGCGTGGGGGCTACTATTTCGCTTATGGAATCTCTGATCGAGCGGCAACTGAAAAACGCCGACTTGGCACTGGGCAATAAATGCGAGGCTTCTGGCCGCAAGAGCGTGACCACGTACGACCTGGGCATGCTCAACGTCGAGTCGCGTTTTGAAATTCCCCGCGTCGTTGACGCGCTCAAATCGCGCGGTCATGGCTGCCTGTGCTTTTACGGCGCTCCTGGCACGGGAAAAACTGCGCTGGCCGAGCACATTGCCAAGGCGCTCGACAAACCGCTCATCATCAAGCAAGCCAGCGACTTGATGAGCAAATATGTGGGCGAGACCGAACAAAACATGGCCGCCATGTTCAAAGAAGCCGAAATTGAGAAAGCCGTGCTGTTACTTGACGAAGCCGACAGCTTTCTGCAAGACCGGCGCGGTGCGCAGCGCACCTATGAGGTGACGGAAGTCAATGAAATGCTGCAGGGCATGGAGCGCCACAACGGCATTTTTATCTGCACCACCAATTTGCTGGATCGCATTGACCAGGCGGCGCTGCGGCGGTTTACGTTCAAAATCAAGTTCATGCCGCTGACTAGTGTGCAGCGTGAAACGATGTTCGTCACCGAAGCGTTGGCGGGCGACGCCGAGCTGTTGACGACCGATTTGCGCAGCCGTCTGGCCAAGCTGACGCAAATTTGCCCTGGCGATTTTGCGGCAGTCAAGCGCCAAACCGATATTCTGGACGCCGTGTTTTCAGGCGATGAGTTCATGAGCCAGCTCGAAGCCGAGCACCGTATCAAGCCCGAGGTGCGTGAGGCGCGCGGCATGGGGTTTGTTCACTAGACGACTGGCGCATGCGTTCTTCGTGCAGTAGCTGTTCTTTCGCCCGATTCGCAACGGCCATGTCGCATCTCCCTTCGCGAATGTCCCCCGCCCTTTGGGCTCCTCCTTGACTTCGCTGCGGCAGACACGCCATGCCCGTTGCTGGAAAGGGTTTTATAAAAGTATTGGCGTAGAACAAGAACGGTTTGCCCGAGTGTTCTGCGGAGGTCAAAGAGGAGCGCAAAACGCGGGGGACACGCAGCAGAGCACTCGGGCGAACCGCTCGCTCTCACCACAGAACACCCCGCGAACCGCCTTCGATCAATTCAACACTGATCAAATTGCTATGAATAAAATAGCTGTTGGCGCACGTATTTACTGCTTCAAATCCACAAAATTTGTATAAAAATACAGACTTTGCTCAGCGCAATCATCGGCAAACCCGCAACACCTCGGCACCGTATGCCTCCAGTTTTTTCCCGCCGATTCCTGAGATGCCTTCAAGGTCTGTTGTTGTTTGGGGTGCCCGTTCAGCAATAGCCCGCAACGTGGCATCGTGAAAAATAACGAATGCGGGCAAGTTGTGCTCGCGCGCTACCTCGGCGCGCCAGGCTTTGAGCTTGCTCAGGCGCTCTAGCGCGCCAGCATTCAGAGCAGCTTCGGCGATGCCTTTGGCTGAGGTTTTGGTCACTTTTTTGCTGCGTGATGATGTTGCTGCTGCGGCTGTTTGTTCGCGCAGTATCACGGCCACTTCACCCTTTAATACGCGCTTGGCATCAGCCATCAGTTGCAATGTGCTGTAAGCCTCGGCATCGACAAACACCATATTTTTTGCAATAAGCTGGCGCAGCACAGCGCGCCATTGCGCCTCAAGCACATCAGCGCCAATACCAAAGGTTGAGAGTTTGTCGTGGCTGTGTTGCTGCACTTTCGCGGTTGCTTTGCCGCGCAAAATATCCATCAAGTGCCCCGCACCAAAACTGATGCCGCTGGCTTGCTGCACGCGATAAATACAGCTCAGCATTTTGCGGGCCGCGTCCGTTGCGTCCCACACCGCAGGCGGCTGCAGGCAGTTATCACAATTACCACAGGGCTGGCTGTCTTCATCAAAATAATGCAACAAACTCACGCGTCGGCAGCGCGTGTCTTCGGCTAAATTGAGCAACGCGTCCAGCTTGCCGCGCATCACCACCTTGAATTCTTCACTCGCTGCTTCGCTGGTGTCAATCATGCGGCGCTGGTTCACCACGTCGGCCAGACCGTAAGTCATCCACGCATCGGCGGGTAGCCCGTCGCGACCGGCGCGGCCGGTTTCCTGGTAGTAACCTTCGATGTTTTTGGGCATGTCCAGGTGCGCCACAAAGCGCACATCGGGTTTGTCGATGCCCATGCCAAAAGCAATCGTGGCGACCATGACCATGGCGTCGTCGCGCAGGAACTTGTCTTGCCGTTGCTGCCGCAAGCCCGCATCGAGCCCTGCGTGATATGCCATCGCGTTGATGCCTGCGCCCTGCAGCGTATCGGCAATTTCTTCGACCCGTTTGCGGGACTGGCAATACACAATGCCTGCTTCGCCTGCGTGTTCAGACTGAATAAAACGCAGCAGTTGCCGGGTGGCGTCCAGCTTTTCAACAATCGTGTAGCGGATGTTGGGGCGGTCAAAACTTGAGACAAATTGCGCAGCGCCCTCAAGCTTCAAGCGCTCGACCATGTCTTGCCGGGTCAGTGCATCAGCTGTGGCTGTAAGCGCCATGCGCGGCACGTCCGGAAACATTTCGTGCAGCAAGCTCAAACTGCGGTATTCAGGGCGGAAGTCATGGCCCCACTGGCTGACGCAATGCGCCTCGTCAATGGCAAACAAACTGAGCTTGCCCCTGGCATGCAGGCCGCGCAGCAAATCCTTCATGCGCGGCGTGTTGATGCGCTCGGGCGCGGCATACAGTAACGTCAGCTCGGCGTGTTGCAGCCGCCCTTCAATGGCGCTGCTTTCATCAAAGCTTTGTGTTGAATTTAAAAACGCTGCCGATACCCCTGCCTCATGCAGCGCACCGACCTGGTCATGCATTAGCGCAATCAGCGGCGACACCACAATCGTCACACCATGGCCTGCGTTTTGCCGCGCAATCGCGGGGATTTGGTAGCACAGCGACTTGCCGCCGCCGGTGGGCATCAGTACCAAAGCATCACCGCCACGCACCACATGGTCGACGATGGCCGCTTGCGGGCCGCGAAAGTCTGGGTAGCCGAAGACGTTCTCCAGAATCTCAAGTGGCGATGGTGACAGCGGCAGTTCAGTCAAGTGAAAACAATCGTATTTGCTATTAATAAAAGAGCAATTTACACCCGTATTTATTGCGCTAGATGTCAATTTTGTATAAATTCACATCTGTTCCCAAGGCAGACCATCAAAACGCCATCCCGACACGGTTGAGCGCTTGAAATGCGCGTCCAAGTCCCCCTCAAAGCCGTGCACCACATGCTGAACGTCGGTGAAACCAGCCGCCTCCAACGCCTTACCGGCTGCCACGGTGCGCTGGCCAGAGCGGCAAATGAGTAGCAGCGGTTGCTGCTTGCTGGCCGCTTCGCGCGCAACAGCGTCTGCAAACACCACCGCGTCAGGTTGCAAGTCAGGGTATTCGTACCACGGCACATTGACTACTCCGGGTGGGCGGCCAACGTACAACGATTCAATTTCCATCCGCACATCCACAAACAGCGCATCAGGGTGGGTTTGCAGCCATTCGGCGGCTTCTTTAGAGTTGAGATTTTTCATGGCATTAAGGTAGACGCCATATTGTCGGGGAAAGTGCAGCGCTAACCGGTCGGCTTTAAAATTCAAATATGAGTAACCAAGCCTACACCCGCGGCCAGCAACTGCCGGCCATCCTTGAGCAACGTATCGCCATTCTTGATGGCGCGATGGGCACCATGATCCAGCGCTTCAAGTTGAGCGAAGCGCAGTACCGCGGCGAAAGGTTCAAAGACTTTCACAAAGACGTCAAAGGCAACAACGAGTTGCTCAGCATCACCCGCCCGGATGTGATTGCTGATATTCATGAAAAGTACCTTGCGGCAGGTGCTGACATGATTGAAACCAACACCTTTGGCGCAACCACCGTGGCCCAGGCCGACTACGATATGGCCGAATTGGCGGTGGAGATGAACTACGCATCGGCCCGCATCGCGCGGGCGGCGTGCGACAAGTACTCGACGCCGGACAAGCCACGCTTTGTGGTCGGCGCGCTTGGCCCCACGCCAAAAACCGCCAGCATCAGCCCCGATGTAAACGACCCCGGCGCGCGCAACACCAGCTTCGAAGAACTGCGCAAAGCCTACTATGAACAAACCGAAGCACTCGTCAAAGGCGGCAGCGACGTGCTGCTGGTGGAAACGATTTTTGACACGCTGAACGCCAAAGCTGCACTGTTTGCCATTGACGAATATTTTGACGATTCAGGTGAGCGTCTGCCGCTTATCATCAGCGGCACTGTGACGGATGCGTCTGGCCGAATTTTGAGCGGCCAGACCGTCACCGCGTTCTGGCACAGCGTACGTCATGCCCAGCCGCTGGCAGTGGGCCTGAACTGCGCCCTCGGTGCCACGCTGATGCGCCCGTACATACAAGAGCTGTCGCGCGTGGCGGGCGACACCTTCATCAGCTGCTACCCCAACGCCGGCCTGCCCAACCCGATGAGCGACACCGGCTTTGACGAAACGCCAGACGTCACGTCGCGCCTGTTGCATGAGTTCGCCGCTGAAGGCTTGGTCAATATTGTGGGCGGATGCTGCGGAACGACGCCGGATCACATTGCGGCGATTGCGCAGGCCGTTGCGCCGGTGGCGCGACGGGGGTTGAAGCGGCATCCGAGCTCGCAGAGAACCACCCTGAAGCAGAGGTACACCTTCTCTCAGCGGGGCCGCTGCTGAGTTCGATGCCGCAACGGGGACGGAAGTACGTCAAGAAGAAGCTGGCGCTCCTCAACGTTCAAGTGACTGAGAATGCGCGCGTCGTCTCTGTGGGCGTCGACTCCGTGGAACTCGAAGGCGGGCGAATCGTGCGCAGCGATCTGACTATTTGGGCTGGCTCGTTCACGGTGCCACCGCTCGCGCACGAGAGTGGCCTCGCCACGGACGCAGCTGGAAGACTGCTCGTCACGGAAACGTTGCAGCATGAGGAGTACGCCAACATCATCGGTGCTGGCGACTGGGTCAATGTGGCAGGCCGTGCGGGGGAGCATTTGCGCATGGGATGCGCGATCGCGGCCCCTATGGGCGGCCATGCCGCGCTCACCGCGTTGGCTTACCTTCGCAGCAAGCCACCCACCC
>ENA-OFDP01000155-OFDP01000155.1-metagenomes-genome-assembly--contig:-NODE-155-length-31620-cov-6.401901_pt1 | contig 31620 bp, 25 predicted proteins | sample MGYA00153389_OFDP01 | MGnify analysis MGYA00153389
TTGTGATAATGACACATTCAAAAAAATTGAAGAAAAGCTAAAAGAGACATTTTATTCAGAACTACAAAAATATGATATTGATGAAGCTTATTATGAGTCTTTACTAAGAAAAACAGAATATTGGAATGAATACTCTTTAAAAGAAAGGCTAGAAGATTTTTTGGATGATGGAAGTATATTCTGGAAAATATATTTTTTAAAATTGACACTAGAATCAATGTCATGTACTTTATTGCGTTATGCTAGTTTATTGCGTTATGCTAGTTTATTGCGTTATGCTTATTCTCACTTAATATACTATTCGGAAAATAATTTTTCTAGTTGCTTACCTGATAATTTTTTTATATCAAATAAGGACAAAGAAAATTTCATCAAACAAGTTAGAGACACAAGAAATTTTTTAACTCATCCTAGTTCTGATTCAAAGTCGAAGAAAAAAAGTAAACAACATATAGTATCTGGTAATGAATTAGAAAATTTAATACGTAAGCTCAAAATCATTCTGGACATTTGTTTACTAAAATCACTAGGACTTGATTCATCAAACATTAAGGCGTGGACTCGTTCACGCCATCTCCCCTGATAAATCACCCATATTTGAGCAAGGTGGGCAAATAATGCCCACCATAATTGCTACTTCCCTACCGTGAAATACTCATTCTTAGCATACACGCTAATAATGCAATCGCCCACTTCAAAAAACATTCCCTCTTGCTCATCTTTTGAAAATTGCAAGTTGCCGTATTTAGAATTAATTTCCTCAGCAGTCGCCGCTTTTGCTTCCATTTCGTCGGGAATAAGTCCGGTAGAACCGATGTAGAAGACTAGCGGCGAAACTTTTTCGCTGTACAGTTTTTCGGCGTAGGTTTCCAGCCGCTGATTCGCACTAGCTAAAGCCGCTATAAACTCGTCTCGCTTGACATCTTTTTCTTGCCATTTTGCTTGCAAAAGTCTCAGCAAACTGTCTGCGCTAACTTTGGCTAAGGTAGCGCTAACAATTCCGTTATCCTCCAACCCCAGAAAGTCATCGAAAATCAGTTTCATCAAGTCGTCAACTTTGGTGATTTTGGTTCGAGATGAAACTGTTTTGTGTGCGAAGACGATAGGCTCGTCTAAGGTGATGTCGAAGGTGGGTTTTGCTAGCTTTTCGCCGGTGTTTTTGTGGTAAACTTCGTAAAGGCGATCGAGAAATTTGTTGGCTGAGTGCAATTTGCCGAAGTTGAGGATGTTTTTGCTGCCGATGTCGATTTTGTAGCTGACTCGCGAGTCTACTGTACCATTGGCGATCGCACTTTTTAAATCTGTATATTCCGTCGTCGTCGGAAAGTTGATATAAAGGCTTTTCGACAGATAGTGCTGTTTCAACTCTTCCAATTGTTCCGCTGTGTAAGCCTCGGATTCTTCCTTCAAATGAGCCGAAAGAATGCTGGAGAGAATTTTAATTTCTGCAAGTTCCTCAAACACTCCGTCAAGGCTGCCGTAACGCCCGTCAAAAGGCACTAGCGGCAAACTATCTAAGTTAATATCGTACTCTGAATGGAAGTCGAATTCTCCACCAGGCGAACCATCTTTTTGAATTACACCGGATTTTTTGAGCAAATCAAAGACTGCTTTGCTGCTGATTTTTATCCTGAGCGACTTGATATTAACCTCGCCGTCGCTGACAACGGTATAGTTGTTGAAGGTATTGAGGTCTGTTACCAGAATTCCAGCCACTTCTGCGATTAAAGTTCCCTCCTCAACTTTTAGCAGCTTAACTTTTCGGGTAATCAGCATATTGATGGTGGCGGTATTTTGATTGATCGCAAATGAACCCATTCGCACGTATTCGCCGCCATCTATGAATTCTGTTTTCAGCGAAGGCTTGACAAGGTTGCCGTTTTCGTCTCGCTTCCCTTCAATTCGCTTCAAACCTTTTCGCTGATAGTTTTCTTGCAAGTGTTTCAAGTTGATGATGATGCTGTTGCTGTTTTCCTCGAATATCTCGATTAACTCTAGCAGGGAAATTTTGTCGCTGACTTTTACCCGATCGCCAATTTGATGATTTTGCAACACATCAGGCTTAAAAACAGCCTGTTCCAAATCTTCCGTAAACTCCGCTATTTGGGCATTTGTCAAAGCTTTAGCGTGTTTTTCGGTCAAAGTAGCGTCGAAGGTACTCGCCAGCGCATACTTAGCAGTATTTAAATTGCCGTCAGCGAGGTTAGCTTTCGCAAAAGCAAACACCGACTCATCAGTTTGAGCAACGGGAACATCTAGTTTGTCATACTCATCTTTGGCGACTTGCTGATATTTGTAAAACAATCCCGCATCGTCTGCTTTCAGCCCGCAGATTTTCAGCGTACTCGATGAACCGTTGATTTTCTTGCCACTTTTGGAAACAAAAACTTGATAATCGTATTCCTTAATTAACGGTTCTTCCAGCGCAGGTGCAACGGAACCGCCTAACAATTTGGTGCTGTCGTAAAGAGCATCATAAACCATTTTGACTTCGCCAGCGCGGATGCAATGTCCTGATAATGTGTTGGCGATTTTGGAGAGCAGTTTGAAGTCAGCAGAGGCATAGGATATCGTGTTGGCAAACACATCCATCTCTTTGAGTTCTTCGCAAATCTGCCCTAATTTTGCAGCTTCGGAATTGGGACTCGGATCGTTGGCATAACCGTCGGTGTGCAAATTTATCGCTGTTACTTCTCCCGCTTTCACGAGAGATTTAGCGAGTTTCATCGACTGGGATATGCAAGTACAGCCTGCGGTTTGGATTTTTTTAATCTCTGTGATATATTGAGATTCAAACTTCATCACTTCTTGAATGGGAATTCGCTGGAAGTGACAAATTACGTCCCCACTGTCAGCATAGGAAATTAGGCTGACAATGAGCTGGTAATTGTTGTATTCGTCTAAGGTCAAAAGCTTGATCAGGGTTTCTTTTAGCGGTTTTAAGTCAGAATACATTGAGCCGGAACGATCGATGATGATGATGCTGTGAGCGATCGACTTTTCGGGGATATCACCGGGCTTTCTTTCGAGATTTGTACGATCGACTAAATAGAAGGCCTTTTCGTTTCCGGCAAAATTGTAGAGGGTAAATTTGGTGCGAGTATTGGAGGCTGGTTGGCTGCTGGAACTTTTGACCTGAGATGATTGTTTTGCTTGCCGTGCCATAGTTGTCACCAATGTTGACTTATTATTCAACTCTATCATGACACGCACTTTTGTCCGCGTCAAGGCCTGTGGCGAAAATTATCTGCCAGGCTAAATAAGTATTTATGACTAGAGTTCTCAGATTTTTGAAATACTTGCATTTCTGAGTAGAAACTAATTTTATTGTGGTCGATCTACGGGAGATGACAATATATTATATTTGGTCAATTACCAATAAAAATTGTTCGTAGTGAGGGGGTGTATCTCTATTTTGCAAGGGCGAAGCATTTCGGCAGACAACTTATTAATGAGAACCAGAGATTTACTGCCGAAATGCTTCGCCCCTACGAATATATTTGCAAAAATGAGATGCACCCGTAGTGAGGACTTTAGTCCTCACTACAAACTAATTTGATTATGGCAACTCGCACGACCGATCGCAAAATCGAACCGCGCCCCGCAAGCCAGATTGCCAAAATCTTAACTATGCTAACCTAGGCAAGCAGCAATGCCTTGTCATAGGCGATTAAGATAATTTCAAACAATTTATTTTATTGAGGAGCGGTGTATTCCATATGGCAAACCTGATCGGCACAGACGGCAACGACTTTATTCTAGGAAGTCCCCAGAGCGATCGAATTCGCGGCTTAGATGGCGATGACACGCTCTCAGGTGGTCCAGGCGACGACACTATAGAAGGTGACGCCGGCAGAGACCAAATTCTTGGAGGCGACGGATCGGATTCGCTGTTTGGGGGTGAAGGAAATGACGAACTGATTGGCAACCAAGGCCGCGATTTTGTTTCCGGCGGGAACGGTGATGACTCGATTCGCGGCGGTTTGGGCAACGATACCCTCGACGGCAACGACGGGATAGACAGCATTTTGGGAGACGCAGGAGACGACTTGCTTCGCGGCAACGGAGGCTTTGATATCATTGCTGGCGGTACTGGTAACGATACCCTCAGAGGCGGTGACGGCGACGATTCTGTGTTCGGTAATGGTGATGACGACTTTCTTTACGGGGATGCTGGGAAAGATTCTCTCAACGGCGGTACTGGTAGAGATCAACTGTTTGGCAGTGATGGCAACGACTACTTGAAAGGGGAAGACGGCGACGACACTTTGTACGGCAATGCCAACAATGATTCGCTGTTTGGAGACTCTGGAAACGACCAAATATTCGGCGGAAAGGCTGACGATACAGCTTTCGGCGGCATCGGTTCCGATACGATTCGCGGTGATGAAGGCGATGACTCGGTACTGGGAGATGAAGGTAATGACTTCCTGTTTGGTGGCAAAGGTAATGATGCTCTTGATGGCGGTTTTGGGGATGATTCCTTGGCTGGAGGTCTCGGCGACGATACAATTTTGGGCAGTTTCGGCAATGACAATTTATTTGGGGCAGAGGGTAATGATTCTTTGATCGGAGGTGAGGGTTCGGATACTCTGACTGGCGGTGGTGGCAGTGATGTCTTTGGATTGGGAGCTGGCCCTGGCAGTGTGGCTTTAATTACTGATTACAATGAGGCGGAGGATTTCTTTGGACTGCCGAGCAATTTATCTTTTGGTAATTTGGTAGTTAGCCAAGGCAACGGTGCAAACCGCAGAGATACAGTAATTACGATCGACGGTAAGCTTTTAGCAATCTTGATAGACACTCCGTCGGCGCTGATTGATGCCAATGATTTTATCGCTGTGACTGGGACGGCTACTCCCAGACCAACTACAGTTACGACTACAACTACAACTACGACCACGAGTACGAGTACAGGTGCAACTGGGACTCCCACTCCGGCGACAAGTCCGACTCGGGTGACAAGTCCGACTCCGGTGACAACTCCAACTCCGGTGACAACTCCGACGCCGGCGACAACTCCGACGCCGGCAACAACTCCGACGCCGGCAACAACTCCGACGCCGACTGCTTCGAGGATTCCGACTGCGCCGACTGTCAGCGTGCCTGATTCGCCCCTGCTGTCACTTAAGTCGATCGCCCCACAGCCAACTCCCGGACTCTTGCCATTACCCGGCCAGACGCCGATGTTCCCGGGGGTGTCGAACCCGATACCCTTACCTCCTACACCTTTTGGGTTCTAGTAGGTACGGATTCGTTTTCATTTTCAGTTGCGAGTGAGGGAATTAACTCGCAACTGAACACTCATGCACTCATAACTATTTAACGCCTTGTGGATTCTCGGCTGAGTCTTCTGGCAACTCGGCCGGAGAATCTTCTAGAGGAGATAACTGTTGGGTGTAGCCCAAGAGCGATCGAAGTTTCATGCGTTGGATATAAGGCCAGCCGCCATTGGCTTCAATATTCTTGAGCAGTTTGTAAAGTGCTTGGCGGTTGTCGGGAAAAGACGCTTGAAACAAACCATCCCGAATTTCCCGGTGCGAAGCTTCCAACGTCCGCAGCAAAGCCAAAAGCAGCAGACTGTCTCCCTGACAACTTTCGGCGAAAGTCCGAATCGCCTCTGTCAGCGATTGCATTTGAGACTGCAACTTTTCTGACTCTAAATCTTTGCCGTTGTCCATACCGCTGCTTCCTTTGAAATCTACGAGGCTTTTGTCCCCAGCCTTTTGGTCAGCGGACTAATCAAGCTAGTCGCGATCGCCATTCGGGGCCATAAGCAACGTAGCTTAAGTAGGTTGACGATCGCAATATTAATTTGCAGTCCAAGTCAGGAAAAGAGCACCTCCCGTCGTACGATGTGTATTGGGCTGCGATCCAAACCTTTTGAACAATCAAAAGTTGTTGCTTATTTTCACGGCGCACGAGGAAAGATTTTTTGAGTCAATGCCGGTGTCCGTGAAGCGAGCAATCTGGATCTAAATGCTGCCCTAAACGCTGGCTAGCGCCTGCCGACGGGCAATTATGTTTTGCTCGAACTACGGCTTTTTCTTAATATAATCCGATGTTGGATCTTGAGGTTTGCAATGAAATATCGTGCTTTAATTGTTGCACTTTTAGCATTTTGCATGAGTGCGCTGGTTGCTTGTTCTTCTGCTCCTGATACGACGGTGGCGACTACCGAGTTGCTCACCTACGATGAGATTAGAGGTACTGGATTGGCTAATAACTGCCCTAGCTTGGCAGAAACTTCTCGGGGATCGATCCCCATCGAACCGGGTGGCACATACAAACTGACTGGTATGTGTTTGCAACCTACTACTTATTTTGTGAAGGAAGAACCAACAAATAAACGCCAAGAGGCGGAATTTGTGCCTGGTAAATTGCTGACACGGTTCACGTCGAGCATTGACCAAGTTCAAGGTACGCTCAAGGTTAGTGATGATGGGACTCTGACTTTTAAAGAAGAGGATGGCTTGGACTTTCAAGCAATTACGATTCAGTTACCTGGTGGAGAGCAAGTACCTTTCTTGTTCACCATTAAAGAGTTGGTAGCCAGTTCCGATCCGGGAGTGGTCGCTATCAATACTTCCACCGATTTGAGAGGAAATTTTAACGTTCCTTCTTACCGTAGTGCTGGTTTCCTAGATCCTAAAGGTCGCGGGGTATCGACTGGCTATGACAATGCTGTCGCGCTTCCGGCTACTGACAATTCCAAACTGAAACGGTCTAATGTTAAGCTGGCTGACACCCGTACCAAGGGCGGCAAAATTTCTCTCCAAGTTGCTAAAGTCAACAGCGCCACTGGCGAAGTTGGTGGCATTTTTGAGAGTATGCAGCCTTCTGATACTGATTTGGGAGCTAGACCTGCTCTGGATGTGAAAATTCGGGGTCTATTTTACGCTCGCATTGAGCCTTCTGTGTCGTAGAATTGGCTTTTTTGATCGATCCTCTGCGAGGGCTTCGCCAACGAGCTTGAGCTGTTTTTTGCCCTAAATCTACTGCTCGTGATTCATTAGCCAACAGTCTTTGGCAATATAACTTGAGACTGTTGACTAATGACTAAATTTATGATTAAAGTGCGATCGGTTACGAGTTATTAAATTGGGATTTTTAATTAATAAAAGTATTGCGTTAAAACCGCTTTTAGATTAGAATGTGGTGTGAAAAAATCCCGTTTAAATTTTAGCTAATACCCAATATCTTTGGATAACCCAGCCAAATCGCTGCGCAGTCCCAAAGTTCAACTGGTGTGTCCGCTGTCACAGTTATCAAGTGCTAGGATTACACCAGCTCAAGATGATTTTTTTTAGACTAGATTGGAAACTAGATCTAAAGCAATATCAGTCCTCTGCTCTACCAACCCTTATGCCACTATGTCTACCACAACCCCGATCGAGCTAAAAAGCGAAAATTTACAATTGTTGCGCGAGTACCAAGTTTCTCGATCGAATGAAGTCCGCAATCAGTTAGTGAAACTGAATATTGGACTGGTGAGAAAAGAAGTGTACCACTGGATCAACCAGTGCGCTGAAAACTACGACGATTTGCTGCAAGTGGGGTGTCTGGGGTTGATCAGGGCGATCGAGCGATTTGAAATATCGAAGGGACACGCTTTTAGTTCCTTTGCAATTCCCTACATTCGGGGCGAAATTCAACATTACTTGCGGGACAAAAGCCCTGTGGTGCGAGTTCCCCGCCACTGGCTGTCCCTGGAACGCAAGTCTGTCGGAGCGATCAAGGATTTGCAGGTGCAGTTCAACCGCAAACCTACAGATGCTGAAGTCGCAGCAGTGCTTGAGGTTTCTGTAGAAGAATGGCGAGAAATTAAGTTAGCACATCTCAACAAATCGCCTCTAAGTTTGGACGCGCCGGTGCAGGATGAAAATGAGGGGGCGACTTGTCTGGGAGAATTGGTGCCCGATAGCAAGTATCGGAGTTTTCAGTTGGCCCAAGAGGATCAAATTCGCGTACAGCAAGCTTTAGCTATGTTGGAACAACGGACTCGCGAGATATTGGAGTTTGTTTTTCTCTACGATTTGACGCAAAAGGAAACAGCCGAACGCTTGGGTATTAGCGCGGTGACTGTTTCTCGCCGAGTTAAGAAGGGGCTGGATTTGCTCAAAGAAATCATGACGAAACAGCTTTAGCAGAAGGAAGAAGGAAGAAGGAAGAAGGAAGAAGGAAGAAGGAAGAAGGGAAATGCAATTCCGGGCACTGGTTTCAGCTATTGAAAATCTCCTGACCGCCCTTGAAGGTTGCCATATTAGTCAGTAGTCAGTAGTCAACAGTCAACAGTTAACAGTTAACTGTTAACAGTTAACAGTTAACTGTTAACAGTTAACAGTCAACCGTCAACTAACCACTGACTAATTAATCTTTAGATGTGACGAACAAACTTATCTAGCCTTTCAACAGCTTTTTTAATTGTGCCTAAATCGGTGGCGTAAGACAAGCGAATGTGGTCGTCTGCGCCAAAAGCAATCCCCGGAATAACTGCAACTTGTTGCTGTTCTAAGAAAGCGTCGCAAAATTCCAGAGAACTCATTCCAGTCTTGCTGATGTTGACAAACATATAAAAAGCACCGTCTGGTTTGATACAGCTAATTCCGGGAATAGCATCGAGTAATTCAAATATTACTTCGCGCCGATCGGCAAAAGCGAGACGCATTTTTTCGACAGACTCTTGGCTGCTTTCCAAAGCTGCGATCGCCCCGTACTGTGCAAAAGTACACACGTTTGAGGTACTGTGACCTTGAATGGTGCTGGTGGCTTTGATTAATTCGATCGGCCCAGCTAAATAACCGATGCGCCAACCTGTCATCGAGTAACCTTTGGCAAAACCGCTACTGACGATCGTGCGATCGAAGATTTCTTGGCCGAGGGAACCGATGCTGACGTGTTGAGCGCCGTCGTATATAATTTTTTCGTAAATTTCGTCCGAAACTACTAGGATATCTCGATCGACTATCACCTCCGCCAGCGCTTGAATTTCCGCCCGAGTGTACACCATTCCCGTCGGGTTAGAAGGCGAGTTGAGTACAAATAACTTGGTTTTGGGAGTAATCGCTCGATTCAGTTGTTCTGGTGTAATTTTATATCCTGTAGAAGCATCTGTCCGTACAATTACGGGCTTGCCGCTAGCGAGTTTGACCATTTCTGGATAGCTCAGCCAGTAGGGAGCCGGAATAATTACTTCATCTCCAGGCTCGATCAGAGCCATCATCAGATTGTAGAGGGAATGCTTGCCGCCGTTGGTGACAATGATATTTTCCGGTTGATAGTTGAGATTGTTGTCCGATTGGAGTTTGCGGGCGATCGCCGCTTTTAACTGCGGTTCCCCAGCGACAGGGCCGTACTTAGTCTTCCCCGCGTCTAAAGCTTGCTTCGCGGCCGCTTTAATGTGTTCGGGGGTATCAAAGTCGGGTTCTCCCGTACTCAAACTACAAACATCAATCCCTTCCGCCCTCATGGCTTTAGCCTTAGCTGCGATCGCCAAGGTTATGGAAGGAGGAACCTCACCCACTCGTGCTGCCAACTTGATCATTGGATTTTAGATATTAGATTTTTGACTTTAGATCATAGGGTGACAAATGTTGATATTCAACCCTGTTGTTATGAAATTATGACATTTGCTTAGGTAGTAGGTACATGATTTAGCATTTAAACAATAAAAATTCAAAAAGCTATGAGTTTTAATTTTAATTTTTTAGTTTTTATTTTTTACGTTATCATTGTACCATTTTTGATACTTCGTTACCCTCAACGCCGATCGGCCTGTGCTTATGGATCTCAAATCTTTGATTCGCGATATTCCTGATTTCCCGAAGCCGGGAATCATGTTTCGAGACATTACAACTTTGTTGCGCAACCCGCAAGGGCTGAGCTATACCATTGACAGCTTAGCCGAAAAATGCTCTGCAATGTCTGCTGACTACATCGTGGGCATGGAATCCCGGGGCTTCATCTTTGGCACGCCTTTGGCTTATAAAATGGGAGTGGGGTTTATTCCCGTCCGCAAACCGGGGAAATTGCCTGGAGAAGTTTATTTTGCTGAGTACGAGTTGGAGTACGGTGTCGATCGACTGGAGATGCACAAAGATGCGATGACATCAGGTAGCCGAGTGCTGATTGTGGACGATTTAATCGCCACTGGCGGAACGGCGGCTGCGACGGCTAAGCTGTTGGAACAAGCGGGCTGCGAGCTTGTCGGTTTTGCTTTTATTATCGAGTTGCTGGCTTTGGGCGGCAGACAGAAATTGCCCGAAGTGCCGATCGTCACGCTAGTTGAATATTAGGTAGTTAACTGTTAACCGTTGACTGTTGACTGTTAACTGTTGACAAATAATATCTTTTCCGTTTGCATCGGAATCATTCATCTCTCTCTTCTCTTCCTCTGCGCTCTCTGTGGTTAAATCATTCCGATGAAACTGGAATTAATATCATTCACAAATCTAAAATCTAAAATGGTATGACTTCTATTAAATCTAATCGAAATTGGCGAATGTTGAATTCTCTGTTTGGCAGTGAGACATTTACCTATGTTGTTAAACGAATGTTACAAGCACTTTTAACGCTACTGTTAGCATCAGCTCTTTGTTTTGCAATTATTGAACTCGCGCCGGGAAATTACTTGGATACTTTGAGCCAAAATCCGAAGATTTCGCCGGAGACACTCAAGCAACTCGAACAGCAATTTGGTTTAGATAAACCAGCGATTGTGCAGTATTGGCTGTGGCTGCAACAAATTGTGACGCGGGGGAATTTTGGCACGAGTTTTGTGTATCAGCGATCGGTAGCGTCGCTGCTGTGGGAACGGGTACCGGCAACGCTGTTAATGGCGATCGCATCTATGATTGTCACTTGGGCGATCGCGATTCCTTTGGGAATTGTCGCCGCCGTCAATCAAAACCGGACTGTCGATCGCATTTTGCAAGTAGTCAGCTACACCGGACAAGGATTTCCCAGCTTTATTACGGCTTTGTTGCTGCTATTTTTCGCACAGAATACTTCGCCTCTGTTTCCCGTCGGAGGAATGACAAGCATCGATCATGCAGACTTACCTTGGTGGGGTCAAATTCTCGATTACGGCTGGCACTTAATTTTGCCAACAGTCGCCCTCAGCCTTACTGGTTTTGCTGGTTTGCAAAGATTGATGCGGGGACAATTTTTAGATGTGCTGCGTCAAGATTATATCCGCACAGCACGGGCAAAAGGTTTGCCGGAAGATCGAGTCATTTATGTTCACGCTTTGCGGAATGCGATCAATCCTTTAGTTACGCTTTTGGGTTTTGAATTTGCTAGTTTGTTGAGCGGTGCATTTATTGCAGAATTTTTCTTTAATTGGCCTGGTTTGGGAAAGCTGACTTTGGAGGCTGTGACTAATCAAGATTTGTATTTAGTCATGGCGAGTTTGATGATGGGGGCTGCGATGTTGATTGTTGGTAATTTGTTGGCGGATTTGTTGCTGAAGGCGATCGATCCGAGGATTAAACTGGAAGATTTGAAATAGTATACTTAACTCAGTGACAAAATATCAGTTGTAACTCAAATCTTGTCCCTCTTGGAGAGTTTTATGTCAGAAAAAAACCTAAACGAACCAATGAATTTTAGCCGCTTTACCGACTGGTGCAGGAATATTGACAGTCTTTCAGAAGGAGCAAGGCACACAGTTGAAGTGTTGTTAGAAAAGGCTGGCACTGATGATGCTGAAGCAGCGGAGTGGATAGTTTCAAGTATGACAGTATTGGATCTGAGGAGTAATGAAATTACCGACATCAGCTCCCTCGGCTCGCTCACCAATCTGACAATACTGTCTCTCGAAAACAATCAAATTACCGATATCAGCTTTCTCGGCTCGCTCACCAATCTCACACAACTGAATCTCTGCAACAATGGAATTACCGACATCAGCTCCCTCGGCTTCCTCATCAATCTGACAACACTGAATATCAGCTACAATCAAATTACCGACATCAGCGCGTTGCGATCGCTCACCAATGTGACAACACTGGCTCTCGGCAACTATTACGATCAAATTGCCCCTTTTAGAGTGTTAGGCGAACTCGCACAAAAACATCTTGCTCTTTCGACTATGCCAATTGATGCTCAAAAAGCTACAGAAGCAGTCAAAGTTGCCTATGGAGCTATTGGCCTAGAAGAACCTGAAATTATTATTTGCAGAAGCCCCCGCGACGCTTTTCTTCAAATCTTCTACTTCCTAAAAAGCGATCGTTCAAAAAACCGCTCAAACAAAGGTCACTGTAATCGATCGGGGCAAAAGCTAGACTGGAGATCGATGTCCCCATCAATTGTGGGAAAATTTTTGAGTCCGGCAATGTGGGAGTACGAGATCGATCGCGTGACGATCGAGCCCGAAGCAGATAGCACAATGCTTTGGCTAATGAGAGAATCTGGTAAAGAATATGGGGGATATTTTTCTCATTCTTTGTACGACCTGGCATCCCCTGAAACCCCGACGAATTTGCTTAAAGAAATCTGTTTAACTGAATCGTATATCTCTTCATCAGGCATCAATCTTTCCCAAAAAGCACAAGAAATACATCACTGCCAAAAGCAGCTTTTCGAGCATTGCGGTTTTATATTTACTTTTGAAAAGATTTGCGTGGTGTGCGATCGCCCCCGCCACCTGCGCTTTGACAGTGAAAACCGCTTGCACGCGGAAGCAGAACCCGCGATCGAGTTTGCGGATGGATGGAATTTTTACTTTTATCACGGCGTCAGATTGCCTGAACAATACGGTCAACTGCATCCCAATTTGTGGAAAGCAGAATGGCTTTTATCTGAAGACAATGCCGAAGTTCGGCGAGTTTTAATTGAAGCAATTGGTTACGATCGCATAATTCAAGAATTGGATGCACAACAAATAGATAGTTGGCAGGAATATGAATTATTAACAATAGACAATGCCGATGTTGAGCCGATTTTTTTGTTAAAAATGACTTGTCCGAGTACGGGATTCATTCACGCTTTGAGAGTGCCGCCATATCTGACATCAGCTAGGGAGGCAATTAGCTGGGTAAATTGGGATATCGATCCAGAGGAATTTTCCGTGCAGACTTGATATTAGCAACGATTTGTGCGATCGACAATATCCTCGTTTTCATTTAAGAAACGAGATGACAATTCCTGGAAGAACGAGCTAGGCTAGCTGAAACATCCATTTCCATGCCAGAGATTGCTCTATCAAATTTCTCTTAGCGCTCAAAACATGGCACAACAACTAGCAATAGAAACTCGCGGGCTGACGAAACAATTCGATCGCCATATCGCCGTCAATGACATCGATTTGCAAGTAGCAGCAGGCGAAGTATGCGGACTCATCGGCCCCAACGGTGCGGGGAAAACTACCTTGCTGCGGATGTTGGCGGCGGCTGAAGAACCGACTACAGGGGAGATTTACATCAATGGGGATAGGTTGCAGCGCGATCGATCGCACCCCATACTTAAGCAACGCATCGGCTTCCTTCCCGACGACTTTCCCCTCTACGACGACTTAACTGTTTGGGATTATTTAGACTATTTTGCCCGACTCTACAACATCCAGCAGTCCCATCGGCGATCGCGCATCAACTCCGTTTTAGAACTCGTACAACTAACCAACAAACGCAACAGCGTAATTTCTACCCTGTCGCGGGGGATGAAACAGCGCCTGAGTTTGGCGAGAACAATCATCCATGAACCGCTGTTGCTATTGTTAGATGAACCAGTTTCTGGCTTAGATCCGATCGCCAGAATGCAGTTTCGCGAAATCATCAAACTCTTGCAACAAGCCGGGATGACCGTAGTCATATCATCTCATGTTCTGAGTGACTTAGCCGAACTTTGTAGCTGGGTTGGTATCATGGAACTCGGATATCTGGTCGAAAGCGCACCTTTACAAGAACTTTACAAACGCCTCAGCCGCCAGCAAATTTTCATGTCGGTTTTAGGCAATAACTTAGAAGCGCTAACATTGGAATTAAAAAACTTTCCTTGGATAGAAAGTTGGGAAATAGTCCGGGAAACTCAGCAGGTTTGTGTTAACTTTTCGGGAAGCCAGGAAGATGCAGCAAATTTATTACGCGAACTTGTCGCAGCCAAGATTCCCCTAACAGAATTTCATTGCGCTCAAGAAGACTTAGAAACCATTTTCCTCAAAATGGGACACCAGCAAGCATCCTAATTTGTTTTTTAAGCTTTTCTGCAAAGAATGAACAGTGAGTTATAACTGATTTATCTCTTTTACGGTTAGATCGGATTTTTTTACCGCAGAGAGCGCAGAGAGCACAGAGGAAGAGCAGAGAGAGAATTACCAATCACCAATCAGTAATAACCTATGACACTCAACTTACTCGACCAAATTGGCAACTGGAATCCCCAGTTATTTCGAGAAATCAAAGGCCGCTGGAAAATGGGCAATATTGCGATCGCATCTGCTTTCTCTCTCGGGCCTCAACTGCTACTATTCATGTATTACATGGCCCAGTTACCCGTTGCTCTTCGTAATACTAAGGGTGCTGAACCGATTTATAACAAATTTTGTGTTTTAAAGGCTGCCACCGATACAAAACCAGGAGAAAAATGTCTCACAGATACATTAGGTAACTTAGTGATTGACTGGCAAAAGTGGTCGGTAGAAATATTTACTTGGCTGAGTATCTCTAGCGTATTAGTCCTATTAGTAGCCGGGACTTATATGCTCGTCAGCGACTTAGACAAGGAGGAACGACGGGGTACGCTCAACTTTATTCGCCTCAGTCCCCAGTCTGCCAAAACTATTTTTCTAGGCAAAATTCTCGGTGTCCCTATTTTACTGTATCTAGCAGCAATTCTGGCAATACCACTACATCTATACAGTGGATTAGCCGCTCAAATACCTTTGAATGAAATTTTAGGTTTCTACATGGCGATCGCAGCTAGTTGTAGTTTATTCTACAGCACTGCGATGCTATTTGGATTGACAACCAGTTGGTTGGGAGGATTTCAACCTTGGTTGGCTGGTGGTATAGCTTTGTTGGTGTTTGTAATCTCTACAATTAGGTTGACAGTAACTGCTGGGGATTTAGGAACATTTGTATCTTCCATTGGCATCCTCAGATATCTAATTTCTGGGATGTTCTCTGAAGACAATGGAGGTTTATTAGGTGTAGGTATAGACAAGTTACAATGGTTTTACTTGCCAATCGGTAAAAATATTGTGAGTGGCATGATTTTGTCCCTATCAATTTGTGGTATCGGAACCTATTGGATGTGGCAGGGATGGCTGCGCCGTTTTCCCAATCCTACTACTACGGTTTTTAGCAAGCGACAAAGTTATTTTGCGGTTATCTGCTGTCAGCCAATCATCTTAGGATTTGCACTTCAATCTAAAGCCCCAGACTACGCTGGTTTTCCTTTGCTAGCCTTGAATTTGATAATGTTCTTAATTGTCATAGCATCTTTAACATCTGACAGACAATCTTTGTACGATTGGGCGAGATATCGTCAACAAATCGTTCCCAGCAATCAGAAATTGTGGCGACGTTACCCACTACTCGATTTGGTGTGGAGCGAAAAAAGTCCGGCTATAGTTGCGATCGCGATTAATCTCCTCAGCTCATCCTTAATTGTCATCTGCGGACTAATTTTTACACTCGAAACCACAATGGAGACGTTTGATACAAACCTATTTTGGGGTGTAATTACCGGGATGAATCTGATCCTCATCTACGCAGCCATCACCCAACTATTCCTATTTCTCAAAACCCGCAATCAGGAAATTTGGGCAGTAGGTACTATCTGCGGTGCTATCTTGTTACCACCTGTGATTTTATCGATGTTGTTGCTCACTCTAGAAAAAGCTCCTGTATTCTGGGTATCTACAACATTGCCGATTTTTTGGACTTCTTCGGCTTACATAGGATTTGGAACTACGATTTTGTTTTCGATACTCAGTCAGTGGACTGTTTTGGTGCTGTTGAATCTGAAATTGCGATCGCAACTAAAACTCGCCGGAGAATCAGCTTCTAAAGCACTGCTGAAAGCTTGAAAAAGGAAGGGAAACAGAAGGATAGGACTTACGCAGGGGTGCAATTTTTACACTATCAAGACTTAGGCACTCCAACCATAGAAACCGGGTTTTTTACGAAAATACGCATTGCAGCCCGCACACGGGCGTAAGAAATCCGGTTTCTCTGCCCCATGCAAAGTCCTGATTAAAATTGAAAAATAATTTCTGACTCTACAGATCCAAAATTAGAGATTTAGCGTATACTATTGATGAACGCAGTACAAGATTTCATGAATTCGCACCGCTAAAAAGTTCAGCTTGGGGGTTTGCAACTGCGTTGTATGTGTCCCTGATTACACAGCAAACTGTCGAGTATCGGCGGGTAGATCGGTATCTAGGGCGATTTTATATATCTCTGGAGGCCGATCTATTGATCACTTTAGTTGTGTACAGCATTTATAGTAAAATCGGCTCCTCAAGCCGAAAATATTTTGGTCAAATTAGCCGTTGCTGCGAATTTGGGAAATTTTGTACTGAGAATTCCGTTGCCTAAAGGTGGCGGGAGTGTCAAATTTATAGGGGAATTGGATCGTGGCAGAAATTAGAGGCACTGCACAAGCAGACACGCTTGCAGGAACTACAGAAAATGATTTGATTTTTGGTCTGAGGGGCAATGATGCAATTGCTGGAAATTCTGGCAATGACAGCATTTTTGGCGGTAAAGACAGCGATTCGGTAGACGGGAATTCCGGCAGAGATTCGCTGTTTGGAGATTTAGGTAGCGATACTATTAACGGCGGCGAAGATAGCGACTTTTTATTTGGCGGAAAAGGCAGCGATGTTATTTCGGGAAACGCAGGCAATGATGTTTTGTCGGGCGATCGAGATACTGATATCCTGATCGGTGGAGATGGGGCAGACGTATTTGTTTTGAACCGCTACGCTGTTGCTGACCCTTTTCGTACCAGCGGCGGTGTGAGTTTGGGAAATGCTGACGCGATCGCCGATTTTACAGTGGGTACAGATTTAATCGGTTTGGGCGAAGGTGTCAGTTTTAGCGATTTGAATATTCTGGAAGCTGGAAACGATACTGTTATTCAAGACAGAGTTACTGGAGAATTTTTCGCTACTCTCAGAGGGGTGAGACAAAGCGCGATCGGTCGGGCAAATTTCACTAATAATATTAGCAGCATTGTTCCGAATCCCCCGCCTCAAGCGCTGACAACGGCTTATGCTTTAACTCCAGCTAATCGGATTGTCGGTTTTAGACTTGCCAATCCGCAAAGCGTCATCACAGATTTCCCCGTGACTGGATTGCAAGTGGGAGAAAATTTGCTGTCCATTGATTACCGGCCCGCTAACGGCATACTTTACGGTGTGGGTTCTAGCAATCGCTTGTATGCTGTGAATCCGAAAACGGGGGAAGCAAGTCAAGTTGGTACTGGGCAATTTGCTGTTGGTTTGACTCCGGGGGCTACGGGTTTGGATTTCAATCCGACGGTCGATCGCATTCGGTTTGTGAATCAAGCCGGTCAAAACGGCCGCCTCAATCCTGATAACGGGGCAATTGTTGATTTTGACACTTTATCGGCAGGAATTCAATTAGATCGAAATTTAGTTTATGCCACGGGCGATCGCAATTTTGGCAGTTCTCCTGCGGCTGTAGGGGCTGCGTATACGAACAATTTTGCGGGCGCAACTTCGACGACGCTGTTTGTAATTGACAGCAATTCAGATGTTTTGGTAAGGCAAGATCCGCCGAATAATGGAGTGTTAAATACGATCGGCTCTTTGGGAGTTGATGCCACTAGCATTCTCGGCTTTGATATCAGAAGTATTGGCGGCCGCGAGGTGGCGGTGGCCGCACTGGAAGTCGGGGGCGTTTCGGGCTTGTACAATATTAATTTAAGTAGCGGTCAAGCTTCTTTTGTCAATCAAATTGCCGACGGGAGACAGATTAACGGTTTGGCTTTGCCTTTGCCTACAGCTTACGCCTTAACTGTTAGAAATGGCGCCGAAACAATTGTCGGTTTTAATGAGGCGGCACCGCGGGCGATTCTCAGCGACGCGGCAGTTACGGGATTGCAGCCTGGAGAAAGTTTGCTGGGGATTGATTTTCGCCCCGCTAACGGTTTGCTTTACGGTTTGGGTTCTAGCAATCGCTTGTATGCGATCGATCCGGTGACTGGGGCTGCAAGTCAAGTCGGTAGCGGGCCGTTTGCAGTTGGGCTGACTCCGGGGGCTGCGGGTTTGGATTTCAATCCCACAGTCGATCGCATTCGGTTTGTCAATCAATCTGGTCAAAATGGTCGCCTCAACCCGGATACCGGGGGACTTGTCGATTCTGACACGCTGACGGGGGGAATTCAACTTGATGGGAATTTGGCTTACCGATCGGGCGATCGCAATTTTGGGGCAATTCCGGTGGCTGCTGCTGCTGCGTATGTGAATAACTTTGCGGGCGCAACTTCGACAACGCTGTTTGTAATTGACAGCAATTCCGACGTTTTGGTGCGCCAAGATCCGCCGAATAATGGAGTGTTAAATACGATCGGGCCTTTGGGAATTGATGCTGGTACCGTCCTCGGCTTTGATATCAGAAGCGTTGGCGGTAACGAGACGGCTTTGGCTGCGATCGATGTGGGCGGAGTTTCCAGCTTGTACAATATTAATTTGACGACCGGTCGGGCTTCGATCGTCGGTCAAATTGGCGACGGCAGGGGATTTAAAGGTTTGGCACTGACTTTGATTTAAATGCTAGACTCCCAGCGATTTTGGATTGACTTTAGGCAGAAATTATGTAGTTTTTAGGTGGAAAATTGAAAACAAGTCAACTTTTCTACAATCTCAAATTGTCAATCTAAAATCGTTTGGGCAATTCCCAATTTCCAATTCCCAATTCCCGATCGCCAATTCCCGATCGCCAATTTGAGTTAATCTATTATTTTGACAAACAAGATAAAATGTTATCCCAAGTTTTTTACTTACTTCGTTCGCGAGCAGACGGCAAATATCTCTCAGCCAATCCTAATCCAGACTCGGCGGTGAGTTACCTGCTGATGTTTCGCGAAGACTATGATGCTTTGAGTTATCTGAATGCCCACGCGGCCGATGTTGCCGATCGATTTGGGGTAGAATCGATTTCCGGTTCGTCCGTAAAAAAGCTGCTCGAACGTTGGGGATTTAACGGTGTCGGGGTTGTTCAAGACCCGCTGTTACCAAATATTGACTTTTTGTTGACAAATAATTGACAATTGACAACATTTGTGTATAACCCGGTTTCTGGAAGAAATCGGGTTTTTTGCTGAAGTTTTGAGTCGATCGCCCGATCGAGCTTGTAAACTTCTGTGCCCCATATCTAGTGCAAATTGTCAAATTTATCAAGCTTTCACCCTAAATCTGAATCGTGTTGTATATTCATAGTCTGTTGATATATTCCGACACGTCAGTACACAACCTATGGTTCGAGAATTAGAGCGATCGAGTGCCCGCGAGAAACGCCACCTGTCCGATTTCCCCGAAACAGCACCCGCAGCCAATCCAGTATTTTTCAGGACGTACAGCCGCCGTACCGAGACAGGGCGGGAGACTTGGGCCGATGTGTGCGATCGAACCGTCAAGGGCCTCCAAAAGCTTGGAAACCTCACCCCCGAAGAAACACAACTCCTACACCGGATGCAAAACGAGCTCAAAACCCTCGCTTCCGGGCGCTGGCTGTGGGTAGGCGGCAGCAAATGGATTGAGCAACCAGAGAATTTTTCCGGCGCATATAATTGCTCCTCAACCAATATTATCGACTGGCGGGCCTTTGGCTTATTGATGGATTTGGCGATGATGGGCTGCGGCACCGGCGCAGTTTTGGAACCCAAATATATCAACCAATTGCCGCCGATTAGCAACCGCTTAACCGTGACAATGCAAGGCGAAATTGGCTCCACACCCGCTCAGTCGCGCCGTCAAGAAACCGAAGTCAAAATAGCAGAAAAAACCGCCACTATTTATGTCGGAGATTCTCGCCAAGGTTGGGTGAAATCCTATCAAACTTTGCTGGAATTATCCACAGATGAAAGATTTGCAGGAGAAGTTCAAGTTTACATCAATTTGAGCGACGTTCGCCCGGTGGGAGAACCTTTAAAAGGTTTTGGTGGAGTCGCAAACCCGGTGAAATTGCCCGACCTTTATCAGCGTTGCTCGGCAATTTTGAACAAAGCTGTAGGGCGGCAATTAAATTCAGTTGAATGCTGTGTATTAATAGATGAAGCCGCAGTCACAATTGTTGCTGGCAATATTAGGCGCAGCGCGGGAATTCGTCAGTTTGATTCTGGTGACGAACTAGGCGCAAATGCTAAAGATAATCTGTGGCAACAAGATGAAAATGGCAACTGGAAAATAGATCCGGAACGCGATGCTTTGAGAATGGCAAATCACTCTCGTGTTTTCCATTACAAACCTACCTTGGAAGAATGTATTGATGCCGTCCGCAAACAGTATTATTCTGGTGAAGGCGCGATTCAATGGGCTGGTGAAGCTGTAGCTAGAGCTAACGTCGATTTACTTTCAACACCAAGTCTTAAACTTGAGTTTTTGAAAGCTTACGATGAAGGAAAAGCTAAACAGTGGTTCCAGGAACGCTATCCTAACATGACTGCGGAAGAATTAGAGCATCGGTCAGTTCGTTTGGGCTTAAACCCGTGTGGTAAGTAATTTTGCCTCACGTTAAAAACCTCGCAAAATCGGAGAAGACTGAGATGTTAATTCCGAGGTAAGTAAAGGAATTAAAAATCCTTTACCACCGTAGAGCGTACCAGGTGAACCTTCTTAATTGAAGAACATAATCCTGGCAAGAGTGCGGGGCATTTACAACGAGAGTAAATGAAAAAGTACGCCGAGCTACAGATAAAATGGAATCTGTAGAACTAGAGGATAAAAAGCCTTTAGGATAACAAAACTGGAAATCATCGGCTCTAATTTTCACTGTAATCTTTCTGAGGTTCACCTCAATCAAATCGACCCTTACAACTTCAAAGAACAAGAAGAAGCTTTCACCGCCGCAGGTTTATCTGTCGCGGTACTTCTCAATCACAAATTTAGCGAACCGCGCTATCAATACAGCCGCGAATTAGACCCGATTGTCGGCGTATCTTTCACGGGATTGTTCGATTTCTTCGTGCATGGTTTTGGCGTTGAGTGGTTGCGCTGGTGGGTGGAAGGTCGCCCGCAAACCGACCAGGGTATGGCGTTTAAACAGCGAGAAGAAGAGTATTTGACTGGTTGGCGGGAGATTGTCGATCGGGTAGTATGGGATTATTGCGATCGCCATTCCTTAAAGCGCCCAAATCGCTGCACAACCGTTCAACCATCGGGTACAAAATCTCTGCTGACAGGCGCTTCCCCCGGCTGGCATCCCCCGAAATCGCAGCGTTTCATTCGCCGAATCACTTTCGGCAAAAACGACCCTGTAGCCCTCGCCTGCATCGACTACGGATACAACGTAATTCCGTCCCAATCTGACAAAGATGAAAACGGCAATTTGCTGAACAATCCCTTCGACGAACGCTGTACAGAATGGCTGGTAGAAATACCAGTTGCTGTCAGTTGGGCAGATTTGCCCGGTGCTGATGAAATTGAGATCAACAAATTCTCAGCGGTAGCACAAATGGACTTTTATATGCAAGTGCAAAAGTTCTACGTGCGGCACAACACCAGTGCGACTATTGAGTTGCGGGAACATGAAGTTGAAAGTTTGGGTACGCGGATTTATGAAGCGATTCGCGATGACGAAGGCTACATTTCTGCCGCACTTTTGTCTCGCTTTGATGCCCTAGAAACTTTCCCACGTTTGCCTTTTGAACCGATTGAAAAGGCAACTTACGAAACGATGTTGAAAGACGTTTTAGTGCGTCGTCAAATTGATGTTTTTCAGGTGGCACTGAGTCGTTACGACTTGGGTGAAATGATGGATTCTGGGCCGGCGGGCTGCGATTCCGACAAGTGTTTGATGCCTGAGACTAAGACTATGTGATCGCCTTTTATTTAATCCCCCATTTTTGGGGGATTTTTTATGTTTAATTTCAGGTTAAAAAAAATCGTAGGGGCGGGTTCACCTACCATAATGGCCTAAAATTAATAATCTCGTAAACCCGCCCCCACCCCACTAACAAGCTATAGCTTGATTGTCTAATTAAAGATAGCCTAGATTTTAGAGTTTGTAACTAATAGCAAGATGATTAGAGGTGCAATTCCCGATGATATCCCCAATAATTTACAAGAGCAAATACTGCTCCAAGACGCTAAGGCTCAACCTGCCATCATGATTCAAGGTGGCTCCAGCAGACCGCTAGGAGATTCTCCCAGATTGGTGGCTAACTATGGCGGTCAGCCTGAAAATTGGTATAAAATGGCTAGTAACCAAAGCGCGATTATCGAGGGAGCTATCGTTGAAATCCATTGGTATAGAAATGCCCGCACCCTTCAAAATGTCGAGTACAAAATAAAACGTACATACCCCAAAATTGCACCGAAAAACCAGTGAGGTTAATATAATATGAAGATTCGCTGCATTGCTAACAAAGGAACTGAACTGCCGGAAATTTACCTAAACCCACCTTTAGACATCACAAAAGAAACTGAATTTAAACTGATAATAGGTAAAGAGTATATTGTCTATGCGATCTCGGAATGGCAAGGTAATTTATCGTATTGTATTTGCGACGAGCGCTTTACTTATTATCCCATACACAATCCAGCACCGTTATTTGAGATAGTCGATGCCAGATATTCTCGGTACTGGCAAGTGCAATTAGCAACTAACGGTTTGTTAGAGATTGCTTTTGAGCATTGGTTTGACCTACCTGATTTTTATGACAAACTAACTGACGGAGCAGAAGAAGCTGTTTTGATTTTTGATAAAATAAAAGAACTCATGGACGCTGAAGCTGCAATTCCTAAACCCCGACCTTTCTCAGTTGAGGAATTGCTCGCGATGCCGACATTGCAACCCGACAAACTAGCAGAAGTCCCTGGTTGAAACAATGTCAGAACATCAAAATGAACCTAGAGAATACGATGCAGTCAAGGGCGGTCAAAATCCGCCCCCGATAAGTGCTGCTGTCTTAGGAGGCATCCCCAGCATTAAAAGCCGCTTGGCTTCGCCCACTGTCTACGTTAGAGCCGCCGCACTCCCCGAAGCGCTCAAATATGGAGAAGCAGGCTTGGATTTGATAATTCAAGCATTGCACGATCAGATAATGTCTGTGAGATTTGCTGCCTATTTGCTGCTGAAAGATCGGGATGAGGAGAAAATAAAACAATATTTACGAAATTATGATGCGTCTGACTTTGATGTCATCATAGAAGATGCTTATGGGGAAGGAAACAGCAGCGCTAACTCATTTGCTTTTTTCTTCCCCCAGCTAATCCCAAAATCCCCGACTTCTTAAATAAGTCCGAGTTTTTACCAAAATACTCCGAAAAAGTCTGGGATTTAACACCTAGATGACCCACTTATTTAAAAATATCTTTCCGCTTCTGCAACAGCAAAGTTGCGGTCAAATAAACGGCGACGTGCAAACCTAAAATTCCCCAATTCAGAGCTAAGTTTTGCCATGTTGGTTCGTAGACTGCGCTTTTCTCGAATAACTGCGGTAAGATTGTTCGATCGCAAAGTTCGATCGCTTGACATCGGGACAAATTATCCCAATCTTGAGGAACCAGCAAGTCAGCTTTGTGGGGATCTCGTCCCAGTATGTGTTCAGTCTTTGTCAGTTGCTAGCGTAAAACCTCCCCCTGATGGTCGATTTCTCAGTAGGGGCTGGCGATTAAGTTTGTTTTCTTATGGGTTTCACCTGTCATAAAATTTTAATTTTTAGATTTGAGATTTTAGATTCTGCGAGAATTGAGTATTCAAAACATGAGTAATGTTATATCATGTTTAATAATCAATGCTGACAAGCACCGCACTAATTCCAAGCTATCCCCAATTTCGATAGCTTTCAGGAAGCTGCTTTGGCACGAGATACTATTTCTACCAAGCTAATTCCTCCTTACCATGAGCTACTGCATTAATCCTAACTGCCGCCATCCAGAAAATCTTAACAACACTATCAACTTTTGCCAAAGCTGTGGCTCAAAGTTGTTAATAGACGAACGCTATCGGGTGCTCAGTGTTTTGGGACAAGGAGGCTTTGGCAAAACTTTTGAAGTCAGAGATAGAGACGGGACTCGGAAAGTTTTAAAAGTTCTCACTTACATTGAGCCTAAAGGGGTAGAACTCTTCCAGAAAGAAGCTAATGTTTTGCAGCGGCTGAAGCATCGGGGACTCCCTAAAGTAGAACCAGACGGCTATTTTACTTTCAAGCCTAACGATACTACGAACTCCTTGCACTGTCTGGTGATGGAGAAAATTGAAGGTCAGGACTTGCTGAAGTGGCTGGAAATGCAAAACTATCAACCTATAACTTCGGAACAAGCTATTGACTGGCTGACGCAATTAACAGAAATCTTGAATCTTGTTCACAATCAAAACTACTTTCACCGGGATATTAAGCCTCAGAATATCATGTGCCGATCGAACGGTAAATTAGTATTGATTGATTTTGGGGCGGTGCGGGAATTTACAGAAACTGTTCAGAGAACGAGTGGAGAGGTGACAAGAATTTCTTCGGCGGGTTACACTCCGGCGGAACAAAAAAATGGTAAGGCTGAGCCACGTTCGGATTTTTTTGCTTTGGGGCGGACTTTTGTGTATTTGCTAACGGCTCAACAACCGATAAATTTGCAGGAAGATCCGCGATCGGGTAAATTGATTTGGCGTACTTTCGCGACGGGCGCATCGAAGCCGATAGCGGATTTGCTTGATGATTTGATGGCTCATTTCCCGAACGGGCGGCCGAAGGATACGCAAGTTTTGTTGCAGCGTTTGGCTAAAATGGTCGATCGACCATCTCCATCTCCCTCGCCGAAAACTCCTGGATTTGCTTTGGGATGGAAGCCTGCTTTAATCGGGATCGGAGTTGCTGGGGCGATCGCAGCTTTCGCCTTCGCAATTCAAAATTTCTCTAAAACTAAAGTTGAAAATTTATTAACTTATCAAAGTTCCACCCATCAGTTTAAAATCAAATATCCTGAAAAATGGGAAAAGCAAGAATCACAAAATACATTAATTAGTGACGTGGTTGTCTTCCTCGCCCCAAAAAAGAATAGCACTGATTCTTTTCAAGAACAAATTACTGTCAGCATAGAAGATTTGCCAAAACCGATGTCTCTAGATGAGTACAATCAGTCGTCTATTAATTCAATTAAAAATAATTTTAATGATGTGAAAATTCTTGAAGAAAATGCAAAAAGCTTTGCAAAAAAACCAGGTCATACAGTAATCTTTGACGCTCAAGATGGGCAAAAAGCTACTAAAATTATGCAAACTTGGACGCTGATGAATAATAAGGCTTATGTGCTGACCTACACGGCCGAAAAATCTGAGTATTCGGAATATATAAACACGGCTGAAGCAATGATGAATTCTTTGGAAATTAATTAATATAGAAGCAGCGGAGGATACGGCACTAATGATATAGAGGACACGGCAGTGCCGTGTCCCTACCGCGATCAATTATAGGGAAACGGCACTGCCGTGTCCTGATTTCGGGTAACATTAATTCCGAAGCCACCGGATTTGATCTGACGAACTCTACAAGTTGATTTAACTATCCACCGGCGGTTTGATTTTGCCACTTTTTACCAAAATCTGTCAGCGTTTCCTTGGGAATTTGCTGCTGTAACCATTCCAAGGCTCGATTTTGGTGCGGGTGGAGGCCAGCCCGATCGTACACTTTGCAAACATCAACCAAATTAATCGGCCTGTTACCTGCTCTGGCGATCAATTGAGTGCGCCACTCTTCAGCAAATTTTTGCATAGTTTGGGCGGAAATTTTGCCCTGCAACCACTCTAAAGCTCGCTCTTGGTGAGGAGTTTGACCGCTGAGGTCGTAAGTATTGCAAACATTCACCAAGCTCAAAAAGCCGATCGGCACCACAGCTCTGGGTTGAGGCGGATTAGCTCTGGCTGCGGGAGTTGGTGCTGGCCGGGCTGCGGGAGTCGGTGCTGGCCTGGTGACGGCATTTTGCTGCGGCAAACTGCTGACATTTCTGAGATTTGTACCCACACCGCAAGCTAAATTGCTTCTGCCGTAAGTCGGATCGGGAGGGCGAACATTGATTGCCGTTTTTGCTTCGCAGACAATTGAGACAGTCACCGGATTGTTTAAATTGCTGCTTTCTTCCAAGAAAATCGCTCCCACATAAGCTTTCATATCCGCAGACTTCGGTATTGCGTAGTGAAAAGCGCCTCTAGTCGTGGTGCGAATTGCAAAATTATAATCCTGTGGCAGTAAGATGGTAAACGTTTTGGCGATCGACGGCACAGAATTTAGAAAATTGCGGTTGCGAGCAACATAAGTTTGCTGACTGCGAACCATCGAACTAATTGCCGACTCCGCAGGCGATTGTGCTTCTCTCGCTGCAATCGGTTCCGGTTCTGGCGGAGCGAAAGCTGTTGGTGCTTCCACCGGGGCTGGGGCTGGTGTGCGTGCGGGAGCTGGTGTGGGTGCTGGGGCTGGAGCCGACGGTATGGGAGGCGGCGGTTCTATTTGCACGGGTGGCCTTTGGGCTGAGGTCGATCGATCCTCGCGACCAACTTCGCCCCGTCTCGCCAGAAATATCTCCAAAGGAATGCCATAATTGCCCACAGCACCTTGAACGGCGCGCACGTCAGCTTTGCCATGAATTCCCACCAAACGGCCGTTGGTGTCTATTACGGGCCCGCCACTCATGCCGGGGAGAGCCTCACCTGTATAAGATAAGTCGTAACCTTCATTTGAGCCGGACGATCGACCTGTAAGGCGAACTTCGTAGAAGCGGTAGTTGCGCTTGGTGTCTACTTGTCCGGGACTGGGATAGCCTGCGTAATAAACCGTTGCTCCCGGTAGCAAGCTCGCGGAATTGCCCTGTTGGGCAACGCTATAGTTTTGTTTGCTCTGGAACTGTAACACGGCTAAATCTGTTCCCGGCAGGGTGCGGGCCTCGTAGATTTTGTAGCTCATGCCGTCGGGGGTTTGGATGAAGCATTCGCCAGTCGTTGCGACAACATGGTTGGCTGTGAGGACGGTGTAAGTTTCTCCTTGGCGGTCAATTATCGCTCCCGAACCCTGACAATCCTTGGCAATCATCACCGTAAACTTCTTGGCAATTTCACCGATTTGTGTCGCTTCTAGGGCGGTTGCTGGCAATATTTGAACTGAGCCGGTTATTGCGATCGTCCCGATCAATGCGGCTGGAATTCTGCTATAAAATTTCGTCATTTTCCAATTATTTAATTTAAGCAATAGCAGGACGAGTTTACAGATATTTTCGATCTGAATTATGGATACTTGTGCGCCCTTATACAACGTATTCCAGGTTTATGAAGTAGGGACAAAGGCTTTCGCCGTGTCCCTACGGCGGGGATAGATCGATCGCACAGCGTCCTTCATAAACGTGGAATCTGGTTTAGATGCACAATCTCGGCTATTTCTTCAGAGAATTTGTCATTTCAGAAGCTGAAGGTGCTAGCTGCTTGAAAGTGTCGATCGGAATACCCCAACTGTACTTGCTCATCTGCTCCCGCAGCGCTGCATTTGGTTCAGTACCATCTTTGTACTGATACGGGTCTCCCCACAGCGGGTAAGCGTGGACGCCGTTAACACCCACCACCTCGCCGCGGGCGTTCAGCAGCGGGCCGCCGCTCATTCCTTTTTCAATATCGTTGGTATAACCAATTTGATAGCCGCCTTCCAAAGCTCGATCGAGCACCCGCCAAACTTTGCCGGTTTTGAAGACAAATCCTCGGTCTTTTGAACCTTCTTCAGAAAAAGGAAAGCCACCTGCAAATACTTGATCTTCAACTTTCGGCGCAGCACCCAGCTTAGCTGTGGTGTACTCAACGCTGCTAGTAAAGCGCAATAGTGCTAAATCGTTGCCTTTAAAATTAGCGTCTTTAACTTCTGTTGCAGGGTAAATTTTATGATCTGGGGTTTGGATTTGGTAGGGGGCTTTTCCCGATTTGAGGACGTGTTCATTTGTCAGTATCGTGTACTGCAAACCCTCCTTGCGAATGGCGATTCCCGTTCCTGCCACTTGTCCCGACGAGCGAACCCTAACAGCTACAGATTCAGCTTGCTGCTGCAATTGCTGCTGCGACATTTCGACGGGCAGTTGTTTTAAAGAATTTTTGGCAGGCAGAAGTTTTGCCGGCAGCATCATTGAGATGCCGCCGATACAAGTTGCCATAATCAGTGAACGCCAATCCATGTTTATTTAGCTCGCAGTTTCTTTGCTACTTTTACCACAAACGTTCGTTGTCTGGCGGTTCGTTGTTGAGCAACAAATTGAGATTGACGTTAGCGTCGCCATTTTCGTATGTTACCAACTGCTTTTCTCCGCTCAAGTAAAGGGGTTGCTTGGAAGCGCGGTTGCGGGTGTCGAGCAATTGTTCGAGAATCTGGTTGGCATTGCTGCGCTGGGGTAATGTCAGCACGACTGCTGCGGCACTGGAACAATTGCCGCTCCCTTTAGCTCGATCGACACACAATACTTGTTGCCCGTTGAACGTCCCAGCTCTCATGATGTTGAGCTGTCCGTTGTCGTTGAACCGTTGGAATCTAGCAGAGACTTCCTCGCAGCGCTTTTTGGGAGTCCAGCCTGAATTCGAGAAAGCTTCGTTATTCCAAACTATCAGGGGTATGTTCCCTCTGGATGCTGTGCGCACTACCGTTGCGGGCTTGCCTGCGCTAATCCCGCAGTAGAATTGATTTCTACTTTGAGCTTGACTCGGTGAGGAGAAAACAGCCGATGTACTTATGACGATCGCACCGGCAGCGATCGTGCCAAATAAAGCTTGTCTCATTGGGTAGCCTATATAGTTTTAATCAATCAAAGATTTTTACGTTCTCCCCTGTTAAACTCGATCGAGTTCACAGGAGACCCCTTGCCGTATTTAGTTATTAAATCTTAACGACCCTTAGTTCAGAATTTTACAGTATCAAATAATATTAGTCAATCTCTGTCAAGCAATTTTTGGATCGTTATTTGCCTGTTGTGGGCAGGCTTGTGTGCCTGCACAGAACAGACATATTTAATTTTAATTTTGTCGAACAGGCTTCTAGCCGATGCTTGACGCCCCACCAGAACATTAAACTCCCGCTTCACAAACCATTCAGCGTGTTTTTGAGCATCGTGCAGTCTTGGAAGGAGCGATCGAACTTCCCAGCATCTCAACCGTTTACATAATAATCCCGAGTCCCCTTTGCATTCATCGCCGCACCGAGTCGGTGCAAACCGTACACGTAAGCAGCAGTTCTCATGCAAACTGACAATTCCTCAGACTTTTTCCAAATTGCCTCAGTTTCTTCGACCATTTTATGCTGCAACCGCTGATTCACTTCTTCCAGCGTCCAATAAAGCCCGCTGCGATTTTGCACCCACTCAAAATAACTAACCGTTACGCCGCCGGCATTAACTAAAATATCAGGAATTACCTGAATTCCCCTCGTTTCTAAAATCAAATCAGCAGCCGAATCAATCGGCCCATTAGCTACTTCAAAAATAAACTTAGCCTTAACATCATTGACATTTACTTCCGTTATTTGATTCTCCAAAGCTGCTGGAATCAGCACGTCCACATCTAGTTCTAAAAGTTGCTCGTTTGTCAAAATTTCGTGTTCGACAATATTACAGACAGAGCCTTCACAATAAATAGCTTTGATACCTTTATTAGCATCTTTAAAGCGGCGAATGCTGGGAATATCCAGCCCTTGTTTCGCATAAATTCCACCTTGGGAATCGCTGACAGCCACAACTTTATAACCCCCTTTCCAGAGTAATTCGGCTAATTCTGCCCCGGCATTGCCGAAACCTTGCACGGCTACAGTTGTCTCGCTAGGAATTCGCTTAAATTTGGGCAGCAGAGTTTGAATTACAAAAAAAGCGCCAGTTGCTGTTGCCGTTTCTCTGCCCAAACTGCCGCCGATTGTCACTGGTTTACCTGTTACCACTGCCGGACTGAGCTGTCGCTTAATAATATTGTATTGATCCATCATCCAACCCATAATCATCGGATTAGTATAGACATCCGGTGCAGGAATATCAACATCGGGGCCGATGAAATCTGCGATCGCATTGACATAGCCCCGACTCAACCGTTCCAATTCCAGTTTGGATAATTCTTTAGGATTAAGAGTGATTCCGCCCTTTGCTCCTCCAAATGGCAAGTTGAGAACCGCACATTTAAAAGTCATCCAAAAGGCTAGGGATTGTACTTCATCAAGGGATACTTTGGGGTGGTAGCGCACACCCCCTTTTGTCGGGCCTCTAGTATCGTCGTAGCGCACCCGATAACCTTGGAAAATCCGCAGCGAGCCATCATCCATCCGCACGGGAATTGATACAATCAAACTGGATTTGGGATATTTTAGTCGCTCGATCGTATCTTCGGAAAGGGACACATATTTTAAGGCTCGTTCTAATCGGCGGCTGGCATCGGCAAATAATGAATCAGACATAAGAAGTTAGTTGACTGTTGTCATTAGTCAGTAGTCAGCAGCCAGAAAGAAGAAAGCTTTCGCTGCTTAAGCTAATTTAATCACAATCTGGGTTAAATTCTCTTAACAGTCAACAGTCAACAGTCAACTGTTTGTTTTGTGTCGATCGACAATCTCGCAGTCCCAAACATTTATTAAGTAAATACACTTATAATGGAGGGTAATATTTAAGCTCAAGGCGTAATCTGAGGAGATATCGCTCAAATCACAGCCAGCCACCAGGGGAATTGAATTCTGAAATAGATCGAGCTGTAGCTGACGTTATAAAATGAATTATTATTATGGTTGGACTCCTAGCCGCGCTCTCTGCGTCTGCGGCGGGGGGTATGAGAATTGCCCTGCCCCTGCTGTTAATTGGCCTGTTACGCATCGACAAACTTTGGTCGGAAATACCTTTATTGTCTCGGGTTCACCCACAAGTCGCGATCGCGATTTTGGTGAGTTGGTCGCTATTAGAGTTATTTGCTTCTAAAACTTTTGTGGGAATGCGGGTGCTGCAAATTGTCCAAATTATTTTCAGTCCTATTGTAGGAGCAATTATGGGAATTGCGATCGCACAGGTAAGTTCGATCGACGAAATTGTTGCTCATCCTTGGATACTGTGGATTATTGGCGTTGTCGGAGGTTTGTTGGCTTTAGTGCTGCAACTGGTACAAGCAGGATGGCTTTATCGGCTGCGGAGTTTGCCGATTTGGATGATTTTCCTCCAAGATGTTCTGTGCATTTCCTTGGTGTTGTTTGCTTTTGACGCCCCGCGACAGGGAGGGTTAATTGCGATGCTGCTGTTGTGGATGGCTATCCGCAGTTCTAAAGAGTGGTACAGATGGTACAGAAGTCAGGAAATACCGGGCTATCACGGAAATCCCCGCCGCCGCAAGCGCAATCCTGATTAATTTGATAATTGGTTATTTGTTATTTGTTATTGGTCAATACGCTTGGGTTAACAGTGTTAATTCCCCGGAGATCCCCCTCGCATCCCCCTTAAGAAGGGGGACTTTGAGC
>ENA-OFDP01000157-OFDP01000157.1-metagenomes-genome-assembly--contig:-NODE-157-length-31494-cov-5.963739_pt1 | contig 31494 bp, 22 predicted proteins | sample MGYA00153389_OFDP01 | MGnify analysis MGYA00153389
TGGCGTTACAACCGGTGGCGTTACAACAGGCGGTTTTAGATCAACTGGTGGCGTTACAACAACTGGCGTTACAACTGGTGGCGTTACAACAACTGGCGGTTTTAGATCAACCGGTGGCGTTACAATCGGTGGCGTTACAACTGGTGGCGTTACAACTACAGGCAGCTTTGATTTGACATAATCGATCAATTTCTTGCCACCATCAAGCTTAGTCCAATCCTTAGCCGGAGCGATCACTTTGTCGATCGCCACTGCTTTGCCCGTCGCACCTGTTAAATTGAAAACCAAATCGTTGTAATCTTTATCTGAACCCTGATCGACTCGCTGATCTTCCATCGCAAATGCCTTGCCATTGCCAGTGACATCTGCTATTTGACCGTACAAAAAAGCATCATTTGGATTAGTGCTAGATAATGACAGCAGCGGACGTTTGTCACCGCCGGCACCGGGATTGTTAAAGACATCTTGCACAGTACCATTTGGCACCAGCATCACCGCAAAAGCCTCTCCCGGTTTCATCGCAAAGGTTTTCGGCCCGCTGTACTGCCCTTCGTTATAATTTGCTTCTCCCAAACTGCCGTTAAATAGCGGATTTGCACCTTCTGTGGAGTCAGAAATTACGACATGACCAAAAGTAGAATTGGTCAGAGCTCGTCTTGCTGCTTCTTTGATAAATTCCTGAGAACCAGGGGTGAATTTCTCCATACCTTGTACGCTAAAAATCGCAACTTCACCTATGTAATTGCCGCCGTCATGCAGCCAATCAAAGCCAACTTGACCAGTTGAATCGGGAGTGAAGAAACCGGAGGTAACGCCTAAACCTGTTAGCGGATCGACTTTGCCATCGGGGGTTAAGCTAACTTGGTAATTCGTATCTCGCGAAGGTGCAGAGATTTTGAGTGCATAATTAGTTGCACCCAAATTGTCGATGCTAAAAGTTCCCGAATTTGTGCCATTGGTTTCGATGTCTTTGACGACTTTTCCCTGAGTGTCGAGAAGCTGCATCCCGACAATGGAACTAAATCCTTCAGCGGTAACTCGGAAGCTACCGGGGTTAAGCCGATTAAAACGGTAGGTGTCTGTGGGGTCAGTTTTACCTGCGAAGTCGATGGAGAAATAGTTGTCGTTCAGATTGCCGATCGATATATTAGACATGGTACACCTTGATTAATTCGATAATTTTGGGCTGATATGTATCTATCAAAAGTGCGCCGGAGTTTTTATGCGATTTGTAATATAACTTCACACAGGGTGTGGGTCAACCTCGCTGAAATTTCCGGCGCTATGTATCTATCAGAAGTGCGCCGGAGTTTTTATGCGTTTGTAATATAACTTCACACAGAGTGTGGGCTAAACTCGCATAACTTCCGCCGCTATGTATCTATCAGGACTGTCCCGGAGCTTTTATGCGTTTTGTAATAAAACTTCACATAAAGTGTGCGATCGCCCGTAGGATATGGCACTGTGAGAGATTTATTTTATTTCCCTTAAAAATTTAGCTTTACCCAATTTCTAGAGCTGCTTCCGCAATGGCGTAGTTTTTTATACTCATGTATTTAGTCAAATTTTGCCTTACTGACGAGAACGATATCTGTTTTCAGCAGCCAGCACATCAGCAATATGTCTAAAGAGTCTAGGCTAATTGGCCTAAAAAATAAGTATATTTAAGTAGCACGATCCTGAAAAAGGAGGAAGAAGCGATCGCTCGTCCCCCGCAGATATGCCGGGGTGCGAGACTTGGATACAAAGCAGAGAGACACAGGCTTTCAGGCTTAAATCGATGTGAATCTCTTCTGTCAAGCTTCAATCATTCGAGTTTCACACCAATTACCTGCGGAAAAAGCCCATACAAAAACTAAAAAATCTCCCCAACAATCATCCCCGCCAATATTACAAATCCCACCCAAACATTTTGGCGAAAGATTTGACCGTAAACGGGATTCGGAATGTCAGCCTTTTGCAGTTGATTGTACTGCAAAAACCACAAAATCGCCGCCGCAGAAATTGCCATCCAAAAACCAATGTGCAAGTGCAGATTAATTCCCATTGCTGCTAATAAACCAACTGTAGCGACAAAGAAAAAACCCACAGCATTAGCGGCATTATCCCCGAAAAATATCGCGCTGGAATTCACGCCCAAACGCAAATCGTCTTCCCTGTCGCTCATCGCATAAACTGTATCAAATCCCATCGTCCACAGCACCACTGCGCCCCACAGCAACCAAGTCGCTAATTCTAATTTTCCAACGGCGGCGCTCCAACTAATTAAAACGGCAAATCCCCAGGCAATTGATAGCACTAATTGCGGCACTGGAAAGAATCTTTTTGCTAGGGGATAGCAGATAATTACTGGTACGGCGGCGACGCACAGCCAGAAACTTAAGGGATTCAGATAAAAAGCGAGAATAGCGGCGCAAGCAAAGGAAATTAAGGCAACTCCGATGCCAGTTTGCACTTTTAGGGCGCGGGATGCTAGGGGGCGCGATCGAGTTCTTTCGACTTCCGGGTCAATATCGCGATCCCACAAGTCGTTGATGACGCATCCAGCCGCACTCGTGGCCAAGGTGCCCAACACGATCACACCCACCAATGCTACCGGTGGTTTCCCGTGAGTGGCCAAAAAAACGGCCCACAGGGCGGGAATCATTAAAATTAGCCTTCCTGCTGGCTTGTCCCATCTCAACAGCCGGATGATAGTAAGTAGTGTAGATTCAGATTGGCGATCGGGCTCGGTAAGCATTTCAATTCTAGATTTTAGGTTTTTAATTTTTAATTTTATCAATATTTAAGCAAAATTGCCCGAAATTAGGACACGGCAGTGCCGTGTCCCTACCGTGATTAATTGTAGGGACACGGCAGTGCCGTGTCCTCTATATTAATTATGATGGCTCAGTAAATTCATGGAATAATTAAAAATATCTGTCAACCCCGATAAACTCCTATGGTTAATTCACTTCCTGCTGCGGAGTCAAATCGCATTATTGCTGCGATTGATATGGGTACTAACTCCTTTCATATGGTGGTGGCGCGGATCGATCCGAAATTGCCCGCGTTTACGATTATTGCTAGAGAAAAAGATACGGTTCGGTTGGGCGATTGCGAGGCTAAGACAGGGTGTTTGAAGCCAGAAGTGATGGAAAGGGCGATCGCCACTTTGCGCCGTTTTCAAGATATTGCTAAAACTTTCAATGCTGAACAAATTATCGCTGTGGCTACGAGTGCTGTTCGGGAAGCCCCTAACGGGCGGGATTTTCTCAAACAAGTTGCTGAAGAATTAGACCTTAATGTTAGCTTAATTTCCGGTCAGGAAGAAGCGCGGAGGATTTATCTGGGTGTACTTTCGGGAATGGAATTCAACAATCAATCCCAGGTAATTATTGACATTGGGGGCGGTTCTACTGAATTAATTCTAGGAGACAGTGCAGAACCTCTCTGTCTCACCAGTACCAAAGTTGGTGCGGTTCGCCTGACTGGAGAATTCGTCAAAACTGACCCGATTAGTAAGGAGGAGTTTGCTTATTTGCAAGCTTATATTCGGATTGCGCTGGAAAGACCGATCGACGAATTGCGTGCCCAATTTAATGTAGGCGAAACTCTCCGTTTAATTGGCACTGCTGGAACCATCGAAACTTTAGCTGCAATTAACGCCCGCGAAAAGCTGGGAAGTGTACCAAGTCCGCTCGCTGGCTATCAGTTAAGTTTAAAGGATTTGCGCGATTTAGTCAATCGTTTTCGCAAGCTTTCCTATGCCGAAAGGTTGGCAATTCCGGGAATGTCGGACAAGCGGGCAGAAATTATTCTGGCGGGCGCTTTGATTTTGCAGGAAGCGATGACGCTATTGGGGATGGAATTTCTCACTGTGTGCGATCGATCTTTGAGAGAAGGCGTAATTGTTGACTGGATGCTGAGTCGCGGTTTGATTGAAAACCGCTTGCGCTATCAAGGTTCAATCCGCCAGCGCAGCATCCACCACATGGCAGAAAAATATCAAGTTAATTTAGAACAAAGCGAAAGAATCGCAGTATTTGCGCTCAATTTGTTCGACCAAACTCAAGGAATTCTGCACAATTGGGGAACCGAAGAACGGGATTTGCTGTGGGCGGCCGCGATTCTGCACAACTGCGGTTTGTACGTCAGTCATTCGGCGCACCACAAGCATTCTTACTATTTAATTCGCAATGGTGAGTTGTTGGGATACACTGAAACTGAGATTGAAGTAATTGCCAACTTGGCACGCTATCACCGAAAAAACCCTCCGAAAAAGAAGCACGAAAATTTTGTAATTCTCCCGAAAAAATACCGGGAAGTAGTGAGTAAACTGCATCCTTTTCTGCGGCTTGCTGTGGCTTTGGATCGGCGGCAAATTGGCGCAATTTCTGATTTCCAATGCGAACACCGCCCGGAAGTTCGAGAGTTTCACTTACGGCTACAACCGCTCAATCCCGGTGATGACTGCGCTCTAGAATTGTGGAGTTTGGATTATAAAAAACCTGCTTTTGAAGATGAGTACAATCTGAAATTAGTAGCAACTTTGGAGCAACCGTAGGGTGCGTCAGACGAAGATTCTTTGTCTATCGTTTAAAATTTTTACAACTGACGCACCCTACAATGAATTGTCGTAGCAACCGTAGGGTGCGTCAGGCGAAAAAATTAGCAATGTGAGAAAAAATTTAGTCCTGACGCACCCGACAATAACTAACCGTAGGGTGCGTCAGGCGAAAAAATTAGCAATGTGAGAAAAGATTCAGTCCTGACGCACCCGACAATAACTAACGACTACTAACTGAATATTATGTCGAACTACCGGAGAGCCGCCATACCTGGAGCAACCTACTTTTTTACCCAAGTCACTTATCAAAGAATTCCTTGGCTGTGCAGCGATATTGCTCGGGAATCTTTACGAAAATCCCTACTCCGAGTCCAGCAACTTTACCCGTTTTCAATTGAGGCAATTGTTTTATTGCCAAATCACATACATTGTATTTGGACGCTACCAGAGGGTGATAACAATTATGCAACTCGTTGGCGATTTATTAAAAGTTTTGTCACACATGAATGCGCTGATAAATTAGGAATACAAGCCGAAATTAGCGAATCTAGACAAAAACGGAAAGAAAGAAATCTTTGGCAGCGAAGATTTTGGGAACATTTAATTAGAGATGAAACAGACTATGCTAATCATTGCAATTATATTCATTACAATCCAGTCAAACATAGTTTGTGCCAGTCCCCCAAAGATCGGCAATATTCTAGCTTCCATCGATTTGTTGCCGAAAGCATTTATCCTGAAGATTGGGGAGCAAATGACATCCCAGATATTCCGGCACATATTGGTCAGGAGTAGTGAGTCCGTAGTGAGTCCGTAGGGTGCGTCAGCCGAAGATTCTCTGTCTATCTATCGTTCAAAATTTTTACAACTGACGCACCCTACAATAACTAACCGTAGGGTGCGTCAGGTGAAGATTTTCTGTCTATCGTTTGAAATTTTTATAACTGACGTACCCTACAGTGAATTGCCAATTTCGCCAATTTCAACATAAAATACAAAAATGTCAAATCCCTTACTTTCCCTCAACTACGAACCCGCCCTCGAATCCCTCGGTGGCGACTATTTTGATGAAGTCCCCGCGGCCGATTTTCCCCAGCACATCCTCCGCTTCCGCAACGACAAATTATTACCAACATTGGGCTTAGATCCAGCACAAGTAACCGACGAACATTTTACCCAAGCATTCGGCGAATTTCACTGCGTCCGTCCCTTCCTCGCACTCCGCTACCACGGCTATCAATTCAACGAATATAACCCAAATTTAGGCGACGGTAGAGGCTTTTTATACGGTCAAGTTCGCGGCACTGATGGCAGACTTTATGACTTTGGCACAAAAGGTTCCGGCCGCACTCCCTACTCGCGGTCTGCTGATGGTAGACTCACTCTTAAAGGTGGAGTTCGCGAAGTTTTGGCGGCTGAAGCTTTGCACCGATTGGGTGTTCGCACATCTCGTTGTTTTAGCTTAGTTGAAACTGGGGATGCTTTGTGGCGGGGCGACGAACCCTCTCCAACGCGATCGTCCGTAATGGTGCGTTTTAGCCATTCTCACATCCGGTTTGGTACTTTTGAAAGATTACATTACCTCCGTCGCCCGGATTTGATTACAAAACTTTTGGATTTTGTGATCGAATATTACTATCCAGAATTGCATTTAGAATCCAAAAATAGGGATATTTCTCAAGCTGAAAAATATGCACTGTTTTATGCTGAATTAGTCAAGCGAGTAGCGGAATTAGTTGCTCAGTGGATGGCGGCAGGATTTTGTCATGCTGTACTGAATACTGATAATATGTCGATTACGGGAGAAAGTTTTGATTACGGGCCTTTTGCTTTTATCCCAACATACGATCCGAAGTTTACAGCGGCTTATTTTGACCATTATGGTCTTTATTGTTACGGTAATCAACCGTTTATTTGTAAGGGGAATTTGGAGAAGCTTCAGCAACCGCTAGTTTGTGCGATTCCTCAAGCCGATCTGGATGCTGCTTTGGCAAAGTTTGGCGATTATTATAATACGGCTTATCGGCGGTTGATGCTGAATAGATTGGGATTTGAGGATTTGCCAGAGGCGGAGGGTGATGAGTTGTTGAAGGTGACAATTAAAATGCTGGCGGAGTCTCAAGTCGATTATCAAGGTTTCTTTTTTGAGTTGCGAAAACAGTTTAATCGCACTTGGCGAGATGATGCTAGTCAAATTTTTAGTGAGGCGGAACCTGCGGATTTGCTAGCACCTTGGCGGCAGTTTTATTGTCACGTTTTGCAAACTTTGTCGGCGGATGATCTGGATAAAATGGCGGATAGGTTACGCCAGTCTAATCCTGAACAATCGTTGTTGAGGCCGACGATTGAAGCTGTTTGGGAGCAGATCGCGATCGAGGATAATTGGCAGCCGTTTTACGAGTTGGTGAAGAGACTTCAAGACTCTTAAAACGGAGAGTTACCCCCTGGATTATTCGGCGGTTGAAACCGCTTCTACACAAACAAAGTCCGCCTCCGCGGACTAAGAGATAACAATGACTACTTGAGTTTTTCTATCTCAAATTGTGCGTCTTTGTAGCCGCCGGTAAGTCCTTGATCGAGAAAGAGTTTGCCCGCTTTTTCGTAATCGCTAATCGCTCCTGCTTTGTCTCCTAAAGAGCGACGAACTGCTCCTCTACCGTAGTAAGCGGCGGCATAATTCGGATTGATTCTAATGGCTTGGACGTAATCGCCGATCGCACTGTTGTAATTATTTAACTGGTGGTAAATCTTGGCTCGATTGGCGTAAGCTTCAGCATCGTTGGGATTGAGCCCGATGGCTGCTGTAAAATCGCCGATCGCCCCCTGTGCATCCCCCCCCGCGCTGCGAGCCAAACCGCGATTGCTCAAAGCATTATAATCATTCGGATTCAATGTCACGGCTTGAGTGCAATCGGCAATTGCTTTCGGATAATCTTTTAAATTTAAATAAGCAATGCAGCGATTGTTGTAAGGAACCCCATCCTCATCACTCAGCTCCATTGCTTGAGTACAATCGTCAATTGCCGCTTGATGCGCTCCCAAATTCAACTGCGTGCTGCACCGATTAGCATAAGCATCTCCATTCTTGGGATCGATCGCAATAACTTGAGAATAATCCGCCAAAGCTCCCTTATAATCTCCTAAGTGAAAGCGAGCTCTCCCGCGACTGTAGAAAGCTTTAGTATCTTGAGCATCGAGCTTAATTGCCTCAGTATAATCCCCAATCGCCCCTTGCAAATCGGCGCTCCCAGCGCGAGCCAACCCCCGCGAATGATATGCCTTAACAAGGTTCGCCGTCGGCGGCTGTAACCGAATTACTGCGTTAAAATCCCCAATTGCCGCCTTATAATCTTGCAGTTCTAAATAAGCAACTCCTCTTTTATAATATGTATCAGCATCGTTGGGCTGGAGATTCAAAGCCTGAGTGTAATCCTCAATCGCCCCGCGCTTATCGTTAAAATCCTGACGGGCTAGCCCCCGGTTAAAATAAGCATCAAAATATTTAGGATTGAGAGCGATCGTCTGAGAATAATCGGCTATTGCTTCTTGATACTTTTTTAAATCATAATTAGCATTACCCCGCTGATAAAAACTCTCAGCATTGTTAGGATTCAATTGAATTGATTTATTAAAAGCCTGCAAAGCGGAGGCCGGATCTTGCTTCCGAGACTTTTCTACTCCCTGTTCGTAATATTCCTTAGCTTTAATCGGATTCGGGCGACTCCAATAACTCAACAGAAATACCAGAGCAGCCGCCGTCCCAAATCCAGCCAAAATTAGCCACAAAAACCGAGTTCCAAAACGTGACAACAAACTATTAGCAGACAGTAAGCTCGGAGAAATATTTTTGTTTTGAGCGGTATTGTGATCTTGGCGGTGTCTCAGCTTGCTGAGAGCTTGCAAAACATCCTCAGCAGATTGATAACGTTTGCCAAATTGGTGACAGACCATTTTGTCAATTATATTTGCCAGTACCGGAGAACATTGAACTCGGTTCCGCCAAACAATTTCTCCCGTGTGAGAAGGACTCGGATCTTGCAATTTTGGCAAATCTGTACCAGGTAAACCTGTGATAGCTTGGATCGCCATCATGCCTACTGCATAAAGGTCGCTGCTAAATTGGGGGTTGCCTTGAAATTGCTCGATCGGCATATAAGCCGGAGTTCCCGTCGCAATGGTGCGCGGAAACTCTGTATCGTACTCGCTGACGTGATTCGCAACTTCTTTCACCGAGCCGAAGTCAACTAAAACTAATTTGCCGTCTGGTTTGCGGCGGATCAAGTTGGATGGATTAACATCGCGGTGAATCACTCCCTGAGAGTGGACAAAGGCGAGAAGTTGTAACACTTCTTCTAACAGATCCAGCACTCGTTCTTCCCGCCAAGGTTGACCGGCCGTAATTTCCCTATTTAGGGCGTGTCCGGGCACAAACTCTTCGACGAGGTAGAATTGATTCCCTTCTTCAAAATAAGCGAGTAAAAAGGGAATTTGATCGTGTTTTCCCAGTTTTTCTAATATTTCTGCTTCTTGTTTAAATAAGCGGTAAGCTGTTTTGAGAACGGTGGATGTGTTGCTGGGAGGACGAAGTTGTTTGACTACACATTGAGGGTGGCCCGGGCGACGAGTATCGACAGCTAAATAAGTTTGTCCAAAAGCTCCAGAGCTGAGAATTTGCACTACGCGATAACGCCTGTCTAAAAGTTGACCAACCATGTTCATATCGATAATTGGGAATTGGTAACGGGGAGTTGGTAATTGAGAATTGGGAATTGGTAATTTGTAATTGGGAATTGGAAATTGGGAATTAGGAGTTGGTAATTTTGCCTTCTGCCTTCTTCTTGCTTCTTGCTTAATTCTTTCTTCTTTTTTTAACATCTGACCGATCGCTAATAGTTTATTTAGAGTCGTTGATCTGTGCTTGTGCGTTTTTGAAACCATCGGCTCTTCCCTGTTCGAGAAAGAGACTTGCAGCTTTCTGAAAATCCTCGATCGCCCCGGTACGGTCTTTGAGTTGGCGGCGGACGAGGCCTCGGCTGTAAAAAGCGCTAGCATTGTTGGGGTTGAGCCGTAGCGAATGAGCGAAATCTTCAACCGCTAAGGGGTAATTTTTGAGTGCTAAGTAAATAGTACCGCGATTGCTGTAAGCTACGGCATCGCTGGGATTGAGCCGAATTGCTTGAGTCAAATCTTCTACAGCCCCGAGTTGGTCTCCCGAAGCTTGGCGAGCTAGTCCTCGATTGCTGTATGCTTTGGAATTGTTGCCGTTAAGCCCGATCGTCAAACTGCAATCTTCACTGGCTTTTTGAAATTGTTTTAAATTCAGATAAGCGATGCAGCGGTTGTTGTAAGCTGCTTCATCTTTGGGATCGAGGGTAATTGCTCGGGTGCAATCGTCGATCGCTTTGTCATAGGTTGCCAAATTCAAATAAGCGCTGCACCGATTAGTATAAGCATCAGCTAGCTCTGGTTCCAATTCGATCGCCTTAGTGTAATCTTCCATCGCTCCTTGATAATCCGCCAGATTAAAGCGCGATCGACCACGACTGTAGTAGACGCCAGCTTGTTTGGGGCTAATCTGAATCGCTTGCGTAAAATCTGCCATTGCTCCGGTTTTGTCGCCCGCAGCCGATCGAGCTAAACCCCGATTGCTGTAAGCTTTAGCATCATTCGGATTCAGCCGAATTGCTTGAGTGTAGTCGGAAATTGCCGCGCGGTAGTCCGACATATCGTAGTAGGCTAAACCCCTCTGGTAGTATGCCTCACCGTCGCTAGGATTCAGCCGCACTACTTCGGTAAAATCTGCCACCGCTCCCCGCTTGTCGCCGGTGTCGCGGCGGGCAAGAGCTCGATTGTAAATGGCTTTGGTGTGGCTGGGATTGACTTTAATTGCTTGTGTATAATCGGCAATTGCTTGAGCCGTGGCTCCAAGATCGTAGCGAGCGTTGGCCCGCTTGTAGAAAGTTTCGGGATCGCTGGCATTCAGGGCGATCGCGCTACTATAATCGGCGATCGCACCTGTTTTGTCGCCTTGCTCGGCTTTGGCAAAGCCGCGAGTCAACAATTCTTTTGCCCTCGCCGGATTTTGACTTTGCCAGAAGTAAATTATGGCTGCTGTCAAGAGCAAAGCCGCAGGTATTGCAGCAAACAGCAACAGTTTGGTTTGGCGCTGTCTCGGCAGTTGACTTATCGCCTCGGTGATGATAGTGGGTGGTGGTGGCGCAACCTCCGATTTCACAAATATTTGTTTGATATCTGCCAAAACTTCGGCCGATGTCTGATAGCGTTCTTCGCAGTCGGAGTGCACCATTCGATCGATAATCTCTGTTAGGGCGGCCGAACAAGTTGCGTGGTTTCGCCAGGGAATTTCGTCTTGGCGGTTGTTTAAGGCACTCAGTTCCTTGGGTGAGAGTCCCGTTACGGCAAGCTGGGCGATCGTACCTAGAGCGAAAATGTCGCTATTGTAGCGGGGGTTGCCGATCGATTGCTCGATCGGCACATATAATTCCTCAGTCGGCAACTCCTGTTTTTTTGCCTCACGCCATTTAACAGAGTTCGGGGATGTTTGCGCCAACAAATGACAATTAGCGAGTTCCGGGTTAATTTCTTTGTCCAAACTAAAGTCAATCAACACAAATTTGCCATCCGACTCGCGCCGAATCACTCTGTCGGGTTGAATTCTGCGGTGAATGAAGCCGTTCTCATGTATGAACACCAAAACTTCTAATACTTCTGATAGCAGACCAATTACTTCGTCTTGTGTCCAAGGTTCACCCGGGATTAGTTCTTGACTCAAAGGCGAGCCGGCAATAAATTCTTCAATTAAGTATAAACTTTGATTTTCCTCAAAATACGCCAATAATTCGGGGATTTTGTCATGTTTTCCCAATTTTTCAATTATTTCGGCATTTCTTTGAAATATAACTTTGACTAACTCGGGAGTTTGCGAACTTGTACCGGGAAGCCGCATTTCTCTAACCGTGCATTGCGGATACCCGGGACGGTGAGTATCTGCTGCTACATAAGTTTTTCCCACTTCACTTGAGTCTGTGACTTTAATGATGCGGTAACGTCTGTCTAGAAGTTGACCAATCATGCTCTGCCCTCTACCCTATTAATGTTCGATTATCGCATGAAATTAGGATAAATCGTTGTGATGTCAAACTTTTAGCTATTGATTCTGCTGTGCTAAGCAGCCGAAGAAATCGCCAGTAGAAGGCGATCGCCTGGACTTTGGCCCTTGTCTGAATTTGAGCAGTCCTAGATGCACTGTTAAAGGCCCGGATGCAGTATTTTCGTAAAAAAACTCAATTTATGCGTCGAGGACTATGGCATTAAGATTAGTCCCCGTCTCCGTTGATAATAGATGCAAACCCTCAACTCATACTATAATTTAGTGGCCGAGCAACAGATGACTTAACATGAACGTACAACTGGTTGACTCCCTAATTCAAGTTATCTTATCTCTTTCCGCAGACGAGCAATTAGCAATTGCGGACAAATTACTCGAAAATATCCCGTACCCTTCGACTCAGGAACTTATGCAGCTTGCTCAAAGCGGTGGCTGTTTTGACTTTTTGCATGACGAACCAGATATTTACACGATAGAAGATGGAGAACCTATTGCGTGACATTAAAAAAAGGAGATGACGATTGGGTGAATTAGGAAATCTATATATACAGCAATTAAATGCTTTTATAGTCGAGGCATTCCAGATAGAGCGATCGAGATAATTATTTAACATTAGAGTAATCGAAAATGGCTGAATCACTAACAAAAGGAGGAACGATCGCCGCGATCGCCACTGCGATCGTTCCCCAACAAGGCAGCGTCGGCATTGTACGACTTTCTGGCTCCCAAGCTCTAAAAATTGCCGAAACTCTGTTTCGCGCCCCAGGACAGCAAATTTGGGAGTCTCACCGCATTCTTTACGGCCACATCCGCCACCCCAAAACTCAAGAATTAGTTGATGAAGCTTTGCTGTTAATTATGAAAGCACCGCGTTCTTTTACTCGCGAAAATGTGGTGGAATTTCACTGTCACGGCGGCATTATGGCGGTGCAACAAGTCTTGCAGTTGTGTTTGGAAAACGGGGCGAGATTGGCTCAGCCGGGAGAGTTTTCGCTGCGAGCTTTTTTGAACGGGAGGCTCGATTTAACTCAAGCTGAAAGCATTGCAGATTTGGTAGGAGCAAAATCTCCGGCGGCTGCACAAAGTGCTTTGGCGGGGTTGCAGGGAAAATTAGCTACACCAATTCGTAAATTGAGAGCAACTTGTTTGGACGTGCTGGCAGAAATTGAGGCGAGAATTGATTTTGAGGAAGATTTACCACCTTTGGATGAAGCTAAAACTTGTTTGGAAATAAACCATATTTTAGATGAATTGTCAACAATCTTGGCAACGGCAGATCGGGGAGAATTGTTGAGAAGTGGTTTGAAAGTGGCGATTGTGGGGCGGCCGAATGTGGGAAAGTCGAGTTTGTTGAATGCGTGGAGTAAGAGCGATCGGGCGATCGTCACAGATTTGCCTGGTACAACGCGGGATGTGGTAGAATCGCAGCTTGTTGTCGGCGGAATTCCGGTGCAGGTGCTCGATACTGCGGGGATTAGAGAAACCGCAGACAAGGTAGAAAAAATTGGCGTTGAGCGATCGCGCGCCGCAGCAAAACAAGCCGATTTAGTCTTGTTAACAATTGACGCCGAATCGGGATGGACAGAGGGCGACGCGGAGATTTACGAACAAGTAAAACACCGCCCGCTAATTATCATCATCAACAAAATTGACCTAGTAAAAACAATCCCCGAATTACCTTTTTCCTCGGCAATTCATCCAATAATTAGCGCAGCCGCCGCCCTTGATCGAGGCATAGAAGACTTAGAAATAGCAATCTTAGATGCTGTCAGCGGCGGAAATTTGCAAGCAGCAAACTCAGACTTAGCAATCAACCAGCGGCAAGCAGCAGCCTTAACCAGAGGCAAGATTTCTCTGGAACAATGCGCAGAAACTATTAGCAACAAATTGCCTTTTGATTTCTGGACAATAGATTTGCGCGGTGCAATTCAAGCATTGGGAGAAGTTACGGGGGAAGAGGTAACAGAATCAGTGTTGGACAGGATATTTAGCAAGTTTTGCATAGGGAAATAACGATGATAAAAGATTATTTATCATTAACTGCCAAGCAGATATTATAATTATGCGTTAAACATGAAACAGCAAACAGATAACAGCAGTGCAAATACTTATTTACCACATCACTCACATTGACAATCTAGAATCTATTCTGTCAGAAGGTGGATTGTTAGCTTACAATATTATGCTTGAGACACAAACTAACTACACTAATATCGCCTACCAAAATATCCAAGATCGTCGCGCTACAACTGATGTTCCTTGCGGTGGAGGTGGAGTCTTGCACGATTATGTTCCATTTTATTTTGCTCCGCGCTCTCCGATGCTATACACTATTAGTCGTGGCAATGTAGAAAACTACACTCAAGGTCAAGCAGCAGTTATTCACCTGGTTTCTAGTATAGAAAATATCGAGGCCGAAGATTTATGTTTTGTTTTTACGGACGGTCATGCAGTTATGACATTTACGGATTTTTTTGACGACCTCAACTATCTAGGTGCGATCGACTGGGATGTCATGGAATCCCGTTACTGGAATGACACAAATGAAGACAACGACAGAAAACGCAGGCGTCAAGCCGAGTTTTTGGTTCGCTACTTTTTTCCTTGGCAGCTAATAACAGAAATCGGAGTTATGAACTCTACAATAAAAACACAGGTAGAGAATATTTTACAAAATTTTACACACCAGCCATCAGTCATAGTCCGTAATAATTGGTATTATTAAGATAAAGAAAAATTTGGAAATAAAAGTGATTGAAATTCAGCAAGGCAACCTGTTAAAAGTAAATGCCGAAGCCCTAGTCAACACAGTTAATTGTGTTGGAGTTATGGGCAAAGGAATTGCCTTGCAGTTCAAGCAGGCATATCCTGATAACTTCCGCCAATATGCAAAAGCTTGTCGGGCGAGCGAAGTCATGCCAGGGCAAATGTTTGTAGTATCTACTGACAATCTATTCAATCCCCGATACATTATTAATTTTCCCACAAAACGTCACTGGAAAGGCAAATCAAAAATTGAAGATATTAAATCAGGGCTAACAGCTTTGATTCAAGAAATCAAGCAATTGGGAATCACTTCCATTGCGGTTCCTCCGCTGGGTTGCGGGAACGGCGGCTTGTCTTGGAAGACTGTAAAACCGCTAATTGAATCAGCATTTTTAGAACTGCCTAACGTGCAAGTGCTGCTATTTGAACCGCAGGGTACTCCTGAAGCTGATACGATGCAGGTTGCTACTGAAAAACCCCAAATGACTCGCGCTCGTGCCTTATTTGTTCGCTTACTGGAATTGTACGGAATTCCAGGTTATCGGCTGACAATGCTCGAAATTCAAAAGCTAGCTTACTTCCTTCAAATTACAGGAGAACCACTCAGATTACAGTATATTAAAGAGAAGTACGGCCCCTACGCCAATAATCTCAATCATGTTTTGCAGAAGCTGGAAGGGCATTATATTCGAGGTTATGGAGACCGGAGTAGAGAGGCGCAAATCTATGTATTGCCTTACGGTGAAATAGCGGCGCGGAATTTTTTAGAAAATGCCCCCGATGCTATTGAGCGACTAGAGCGTGTTAGCAACCTAATCAACGGTTTTGAAACTCCTTACGGAATGGAACTGTTGGCAACTGTTCACTGGGTTGTTAGGGAAAATAGGGAAGCAGCAGAGGATTCTGAAAGAGCGATCGAACTTGTACGCGAATGGAACATTCGCAAGAGCGAACTATTTAAGCCTCAACATATTCGCAAAGCATGGCAGCGGCTTCGCGAGCAGAATTGGTTTTTTTAGGATACCTTCTGCTTTCTGATTGTTGCCCTTTGATGACTCATTCTTACGATCGAGGTCTTCCCAGAGTTGTAATATAAAGCACAGCTTCACCCGCAGGAATACCGAGAACGTCATTCACCCGATCGTCAAAAAAGCCCGCGATACCGCTGACACCCAAACGCAGTTGAATAGCTGCTAAATTCAATCGCTGGCCCAAATGACCCGCGTCCATGTGCAAATATCGGTAAGCTCGATCGCCATATTTTGCTACAGCCCTCTTCAAATCCGCCGTATGAAACAACAGCACCGCTGCATCTCTGCCTAAATCTTGCCCCAAGCACAAAAAATGCAACTCCCTGCGGAAGTTTTTAAACCGAATTTGCCGTAATTCTTGAGCTTTCGGAGCGTAATAATAACAACCTTCTTCTAACCCGTTCACCCCCGAAACAGCAATAAAAGTCTCGATCAAACTCAAATCGAAATAGTCAGGAGAACTATCTAATCCTTGGTCGATATAGTGCTGTGACTGGTAAGTAAAATCGAGCACAGCTAGCAGTTCGCCCAAGCTCAAAGAAGCACCTGTATAAGCACGGGTAGAACGCCTTTTCAGCATAGTGCTTTCCAAAGTTTCCAGCTTTACTCCCCAAGGAATCGAAGGAGTTACGGTCGAAACTTTAGTACAAAATGGAAAGTTGTATTTATCCTCTAATTCGCCTTCACTTTCATCAAATTTCCAGCCATCAACTCCGGTTGGATCGGATTCTATCTGTGTCGCTTTGTGGAAAAATCCTAAGAGTTGACCTTCGGAAACTTGCGGGTAATCTGTTGTGGTATTTCCGGGCAAAGCTGTTTTGAATTTTGGTAAGTTTTGGTCGATATCTAGCAAGTCGGCTAAACCAATTAAACAAATCGTTCCTTCTTGCTCCGAGTCGATGTACAGTAATTGATCGATCGCTTCGTCGGCGAATCCTCCAATCAGGTGAGGTCGGTAATCGTTGATAGCGCAAGCTAACTCGATATTGCTCAATAAATGACCGGTGTCTAGGAATATTCGTCGGTAAGCTCGGTCTTCGTAACGCCAAGAAGAACGGAAAAAAACAGTGGTAATGGCGATCGCCAATTGCGTATTTTCTAGCACCGGCGACCCAAAACAAGCTGCTCGCAACGCCGGCCAAACTTGACTGTCCCAAAAATGAACAAGTGAATGAGTTCTGCACTGATAGTTATAAAGTCCGGCCGGCAAATGTGGCGTCCCGCGAGATATTAAATAAACCTCTGCTGGGTAGAGTCCGCCCGCCGACGGTGCGGATCGCAAATACAGGTAGCTGTCGTCTACCGTGTGCACCTTCGCTGTCAACCCGTAGCTGCACAGCAACAAGTTAGACAATCGGTGCCACCAACCGGCATTTGGAGCGGCATTTGGATCGTCCGACGGGTCTTTTAGATAAGGCTTGAGGTCAAAATACGCTCCAATTTTGTATTCTTTGAACGGCACAGGTTGCTCGCTCCAATCTAGCTGTCTGCTTTTGGCAGCAATCGTTTCGGGATCGTATTTCGTCTGTTCGTGATAGTGCTCGGCAATAGAAAGGGGAAGTTCAGGCATATTTCAGTAGAGGATTAGCTGTGGTTTCTCGATCAATCTTGACATTACCGACCGCGAGTGCGATCGAGCAAGGCAGCAATTTACAAATATAAAAAAAATCTTAGAAAAAATGCGATCGTTGTTGCACAAGTTTAACATAAGAAGATGCCTAAGTATAAATACGCAAAATAATAAACATCAACTATCGTTATGGATTGGCTGTAATAGCTGTCCTCCTAAAGGGATGAAAATGCAAAAGCTAAGCACTGAGGAATTACTCGCTCAGTATTCTGAGGGCAAGCGAAACTTTAACGCAATTGACTTAAGTGGAGATAACTTGTTTCAAGCAGATTTGGCAGAAATAAACCTTTCTGGTAGCGTTCTGAGGCGAGCTTATTTGCCCTACGGAAATCTGAGTCAAGCTAATCTTTATAAAACAGAGTTGCAAGATGCTGAATTGGGCGATATTCAACTTTATCAAGCCAACTTGTCGGAAGCGAATTTGTCAGGAGCTAATTTATCAAGAGCCAATTTGCGCCATGCTAATTTACAAGGTGCTAATTTGCAGAAAGCTAATTTACAAGGTGCCGATTTGTACAATGCCGATTTGAGCAATGCTGATTTGAGGTATGCTGATTTGAGCCGAGCTAATTTGGAGAAAGCAAAGTTAACCAAAGCTCAATTAGCTGGCTGCAACTTATTTCGATCGCGTTTGGTTGATTTGTCGGATGCTGATTGCGATCGCACTACCATCGGCCCCGAAGGATATCGATGATGCGAAGGGCGATCGGCTTAAAAGGTCGATCGACCTTCTTTTGAATTTATGAACCCCTCTCGACACGGCGGAAAATGTGAGTTAAAGTTGTAGAGAACTTATCGCTCCCCAACATTGACAATAAATAACACAGTTTTCCACTGCAATACAGGGGCAAATCTATGAACTCCACCGACAAAAAACCAAGAGAAATCCGGCACAAAGAACAAGAACTGCGGAAACACGAACAAGAAATTTTACTCCGCGAACTAGAATCAGCAATCGACAGCTCAGTACCAGCCTATCTAACCATAAAGTACGACGAACCAGATACCCAAACTAAAAGTAAACTCAAACAACAGTGGCGTCGAAAAATCATAGCTAATGCTCAATTTATCGGCCTTGTCATTGCTGTTATTTTTGTAGTTCGTATTGCATCTTGGCTAGCAACTGCGCTGATAGTTGGAGGCATTGCTTTGATTGTTCACAAAACACTTTTTGAAGAAGACTAGAAATTCACCCAAAACTTTTAGATGTAGGGTGCGCAATGCGCAAGAAAAAACCTATCAATAGCACATTCAGTTATTTTTTTGCCAGATAAGCTGTTCTACATCTAAATTATATTTTTTGTGCGGGCGAGACGCCCACCCCACAAGAACTTTATCAAATTTTGACCCGGAATTGATATTACTTATTTTCGCACAAGACAATCAGAAAACTATCAACAAAAACCATGAATCTTAAAGTAGAAACCAGCAATTTTCTCAACGATTTAGAGCGAGTAGCCGCCGTCCGCCGAGAAATTGCCGATCGCCTCAGCAACATCGCCGCAGCCATCGATCAATCCGAATTAGCAGGATCGGCAGCATCGGGAAAGCTCGGTTTAGAAACCGAAAATGCCGACATCAGTCTTGCCAGCAAAAACTTGCGTCAAGGAGTATTTCGGCTGCTAGTTTTAGGCGACATGAAACGCGGCAAAAGCACGTTTCTCAATGCCTTAATCGGCGAAAACTTACTACCCAGCGATGTCAATCCCTGTACAGCTTTGCTGACGATTTTGCGCTACGGTTCTGAAAAAAAAGTAACCGTTTATTTCAATGACGGCAAAAGCCCCAAACAGCTAGATTTTAAAAGTTTTAAAGATAACTACACAATAGACCCCGCTGAAGCAAAACGCCTAGAAGAAGAGAAAAAACCAGCATTTCCAGATATCGACTGCGCCGTAGTAGAATATCCTTTACCTTTGCTAGAAAAAGGCATAGAAATAGTAGACAGTCCCGGACTCAACGACACAGAAGCCCGCAACGAATTATCTCTTGGTTACATCAACAACTGCCACGCTATCTTGTTCGTACTCAGAGCAACTCAGCCTTGCACAATGGGTGAAAGACGCTATCTAGAAAATTACATCAAAGGTCGCGGATTGAGCATTTTCTTCCTGATTAATGCTTGGGATCAGGTGCGGGAAAGTTTGATTGACCCAGACGATCCTGAAGAATTGGCAGAAGCAGAAGGGAAACTGCGGCGAGTTTTTAAAGTGAATTTAGCAGAATATTGTTTAACAGAAGGACACGATATTTACGACGAACGAGTGTTTGCTATTACTTCAATTAAGGCGCTCAGATTGCGGATCAAAAATGCCGATGCGGATTTGGCAGGAACTGGTTTTCCCGAGTTTATGGCGGCACTGAATACGTTTTTGACGCAGGAAAGGGCGATTTCGGAATTACGTCCGGCGAGGACTTTGGCGCGTCAGATTTCGGCTCGCGTCCGCGAAGCTGTTGGGCGGCGCTTACCATTACTCGATCGCGATGTCAATGAGTTGAAGGAAAAGATTAATTCCGTTGAGCCGGAGTTTAAGAAACTGAGTCATATTCGCGATGAATTCAAACAAGAAATTATCGGAGTTAGAGATACTAAATCGCAGGCGATCGCCGATTCTTTCCGCATCTACGTTCTCAACTTAGAAAATACCTTTGAAACAGATTTTTTGCGCTATCAACCAGAGCTAAGATTTCTGGATTTCTTCAGCCAAGACAAGCGAGAAGCCTTTGAAGCATCGCTCAGACGAGCATTCGAGCAGTACATCAACGACAAACTAGCAGCTTGGACTCTCACGGCAGAACAAGAGATGAATTCAGCATTTTCGCAGCTATCGCAAAGTGCGGCAAATTACGGAGCATCTTACACAAAAGTGACTGAAAAAATCACCGAAAAACTGACCGGACAAAAGATACCGACAGCAGCCAACAACTCGAAGGAAGATAACTCACCAGCTTGGGCAAAATGGGCAATGGGATTGTTTTCATTAACAAGTGGCAATCTGGCGGGTGTAGCAATGGCTGGAGCGGGTTTTGACTGGAAAAATATCCTGCTCAATTTAATTACTGTGTTGAGCGTCAGTACGATTTTTGCTAGTTTTACGGGGATTGTTTTGGGGCCGCTATACTTGGCTTTGTTGGGGATGGGTGTTGGAGTTTTGCAAGCAGACGGAGCTCACAAACAGTTGGTGAAAGCGGCGAAAAAAGAGCTGGTGAAATATCTGCCGCAGGTGGCACAAGAGCAGTGGCAGCCGATTCACGATGCTGTGAAAGAGTGTTTTGATGTTTACGGGCGCGAAGTGGGCGATCGCATGAATGATGATATTAATTCTCGGAAAGCTGAGTTAGATAATTTGCTGGAACAAAAAGAATCTCGGGAGATTAATTGTCAGGCTGAATCGCAGCGTTTGACAAAATTAGATGCTGATGTTTCTGGACAGTCAGAGAGTATAGAATCGCTATATCAAGCTTTCCTAGCATCTGCTAGCTGAATATATAAGGTTCGTAGTAGTTAGTAGGGTGCGCAATGCGCACCTACTTCCCAAGAATGAGGTAATTTTAAATATGCAACAACCCGAAACTTATCAAAACCTGACAGACAATCTCAAGTCAGCACTCGGGATTCTCGAACTAGATAAAAACTCGCAACTTTACCGAGATACAACCTCAATCTGCGACTATCTCGCCAAACCAACTTTTCAAATCGCTGTCTTTGGCCCGTTTAATTACGGCAAGTCAACTTTGCTGAATGCTTTGCTTGGAAATCGTGCTTTGCCGATCGACCTTGTGCCCACTACAGGTGCTGCCATTTATGTCAACTACGGCGAGGAATTGCACGCCAAAATCACCCTCAAAGACGGCACAGAAGTCAGCGAAGCGGGGACTGACGTTCTGAAACGCTACGCCATCCTGGATGATGCGAGACAAATGCGGGATGATGTGGCCGCTGTGAATGTTTATTGTCCCCATCCATTCCTAAAAACGGGTGTGGAATTGCTGGATTTGCCGGGGACAAATGACCGGGAAGAACAGGATAATTTAGTCAAGGATAAATTGCTAACTGCTGATTTAGTCGTGCAGGTTTTAGATGCTCGCAAGTTGATGACTTTAGGCGAACGGGAGAACTTGAGAGATTGGTTGAGCGATCGGCAAATCAACACTGTCGTCTTTGTTGCTAATTTTATCAATCTACTCGAACCAGACGACCAGAAACAAGTATACAATCGATTGTTGTTTGTTGCCGAAAGTTTTCGCTCCAACTTGCCGAATAATATCAGCAATATCTACCGCGTCGATGCTTTGCCGGCTTTGCGGGCGAGGCTGAAAGGAGATGTGGCGGCAGCCCAAACTACAGGAATTGCGATGTTTGAATCGGCTTTGCAAAGTATTGTAGCTGCTCAACAGGAACAACTAGCAGTTAAGTTGCCCAGAATTGAAGCCATAGCTACTAAGATTAGTCAATCTCTGCGATCGAAATCGGAAACTGTCGCCGCAGAAATCGCAACAGCTCAACAAAAGCATCAAGGTAAAATTGCAATTAAACAAAAAGCCGAAAAGTTGATATCAAAAGGCTTTCAAGCCAGCGTTTCCGATTTCGAGGCTTGGCTTTACCAGCCCACACTTTTGCAGCGATATCAATCACAAATGGCTTTTTCGCTCCAGGAAGGGCTTTTTGATGCGTGGAAGGTAAAATTTCAGCGAGAGGTGTTGAAGGAGCAGCAAACGATCGCAGAATGGGTAAATAAAGCTTGCGAATTTTTTGACAAAGAACAGCCGATCGCACTTTTGGTCTCGTTTCCCCCATCCCCGCAAATCGTGTTACCCCAACCGCCGCCACCACCAGCTCAAAAGTCGATCGAGGGCGAAGTGACTCCAGTGGCGATCGCCACGGGCTTAGGTTGGCTGTTGGGCGGGCCTGTGGGAGCAGCAGTAGTCGGCGGTGCTAGCTATATTTTGAACAAAAGAACTGGCTCTGAAAAGCCGCCTGAATCGTCAGCAGCTTATCTAAATCAAGTAACCCAAATTTGCAACGAGGCTGCTAAAAACTATCTCACCCGCTTCAGCACCGATACTTTTTCCATGCTCCAACACTATAAGGGAATTGCCGAAAAAGTTATCTGTTTTCAAGATAGCAAACAGCCCCTACAGACAAATATGCAGCAGTATCAGATACAGTTGATTGATAATTTGTTAGAAAACATCGAATCCAGCCTTCAAATCACTAAATCTGTAATTAACGGCAAATGATCGGAACCGACATTGCGGCCTGTATGAATCTTCAAAACACCAATTTCTTTGTTGACTAGGAAATGATCGATCGGAATATAAGCCACTGGCAGAAAAGTCGGCCAAGTCGGTAAAATCCCAAAGCCCGATCGGGCATTTCGCAGTTTTCCACTTTTTACTATATTTTTGTAGAATGGCGACGACATTGTGGTATTGAAATCCTCAACCAGTGAAAGCCTTAATTGTGCTTACTATGCAGGACTACCTAAACGGAATTATAGAAAAATCACCTCAAACACACAATAGCGGTATGTCCTTGGAAAGATGCGATCGCACGGCTGCCTCCCTAGGATTGTAAAAGTAGAAAGCCCACAGTCCACAAAGATTGTCTGGTAGAGAGAAGCAAGCTATGACCCGCCGAGCGTGGAGGGAGCAGTTACACAAGAGTTTCGAGGGAGTTATAAACACGACACCAAGGCGGGCGCGGATAAGAAAGATGACCCAGCCCAAGTCCCCAAGCAGGGATTCGAGGCGCTGATGGCCGATAAGCACGACATGATCGCGGGTTCGCTCAAGACAAAGATTCGGGGCACCGCGAGCAAAGTTTTGCCTGATACCGTCAATGCCGAACAGCACCGTCAACTTACTGAACCAGGATCAGTTAACAAATAATTCGCCCCCGACAAGAGCAACTGACTGATTTGTAAAGACAACAACGCAATATTACAAAGCAAGGAATTTATGACTGACTCTACTCCGATCGGCGAACAAAGCAAACAAAGCGATCTCGATCCAGCACGTCAAGAAGCTGGCGAATATCTCACCACCAATCAAGGAGTTGGTGTCACCAACACCAATGATTCTGTACACGCTGGTTCGCGGGGCCCGACTCTGCTAGAAGATTTTCATTTGCGCGAAAAAATGGCGCACTTCGATCGCGAGCGCATTCCAGAACGAGTCGTTCACGCGCGCGGTTCGGGTGCCCACGGCTATTTTCAACCCTATGAATCCTTGGCAGAATTAACCAAAGCAAAATTCCTCCAAGATCCAGCGATTAAAACTCCAGTATTTGCTCGATTTTCAACCGTAACAGGGTTTCGTGGTTCTGCGGATACCGTGCGCGACGTGCGCGGTTTTTCGGTTAAGTTCTACACCGAAGAAGGAAACTACGATTTTGTCGGCAACAATATTCCAGTCTTCTTTATTCAAGATGGAATTAAGTTTCCCGATCTTGTTCATGCGATTAAGCCAGAACCGCACAATGAAATGCCCCAAGCTGCCGCCGCCCACGACAACTTCTGGGATTTTATTTCATTGATGCCGGAGTCGATGCACATGATTATGTGGGTGTTGAGCGATCGCGCTTTGCCCAGAAGTTTTCGCATGATGCAAGGCTTTGGCGTGCATACCTTCCGCTTTGTGAATGAAGCAGGAAAATCGCGCTTTGTCAAGTTCCACTGGAAACCGCTTTTGGGCGTGCATTCCCTCGTGTGGGATGAAGCGCAAAAACTCGCCGGCAAAGATCCAGACTTTAGTCGCCGCGACTTGTGGGAAGCGATCGAAATGGGCGATTTCCCAGAATTTGAATTGGGCGTGCAAATTGTCGAGGAAGAAGACGAATTTAAATTCGATTTTGACTTACTCGATCCAACTAAGCTGATTCCAGAAGAATTGGTGCCGGTACGGGCGATCGGCAAAATGGTACTGAATCGCAATCCCGACAACTTCTTTGCCGAAACCGAGCAAGTCGCATTCCAACCGAGCAACGTTGTTCCCGGTATTGACTTTACCAACGATCCGGTATTGCAAAGTCGGTTGTTTTCCTATCCCGACACGCAAATGCACCGCTTGGGAAGCGCAAACTTTACCGATTTGCCGATCAATCGTTCCGTTTGTCCGGTAAGCAACAATCAGCGCGACGGCGTAATGCAGACAAACATCTACACCTCGAAAGTCAACTATTCTCCAAATTCACTCGGCGGCGGTTGTCCGATGATGTCGCCCGAAACAATGGGTGGATTTGTGCATTATGCAGAACGAGTAGAAGGGCACAAAATTCGCGAACGCAGTCAGAGTTTCCAAGACCATTTCAGTCAAGCAACGCTGTTTCTAAACAGTATGTCTGAAATAGAAAGAGAGCATATTGTAAAAGCGGCTCACTTTGAATTGGGCAAAGTTCAAAGTAAAGAAGTGAAAGAGCGAGTGCTGGGATTGTTCGCGCACATCGACCTCGAATTTGCGAAGCAAGTTGCAGCGGGATTAGGACTACCCGAACCAGCCAAAGAAATCATTCCGAATCACGGACAAAGTTCACCGGCACTCAGCATTGAGAAGATGCCCAAAGATTCGATAAAATCTCGTAAAGTCGCAATTTTAGCAGCCGATGGTGTTAACAGCGATGAGTTAATGGCAGTCAAGCAAGCGCTAGCCGCATCGGGCGCACACGCGAAAATTGTGTCGAAGCACGGCGGCAAAATTAAGAGTGCAGACGGTCAAGAAATAGACGTTGAAATGACATTTGTTACGGCTGCTTCGGTGATGTTTGATGCGATTTACGTTCCCGGCGGCAAGCAAAGCATTGATACCTTGAAAAAAGAAGGAGATGCGATTAATTTTATCACCGAGGCTTTTAAGCACTGCAAAGCGATCGCCACTTCGGGTGAAGGTATCAATCTCTTCGAGCTGGCAGATTTAAAAGGCGTCAATATCGCCAGTAACGGCAAAGTCGGAGCCGATAAAGGCGTGGTGACTTGTCCCAGTGGTGGCGATTTAGCGCAGTTTTCTCAGGCATTCATCGATGCCATTATGCAGCACCGACACTGGATGCGAACTCAGAAGGAAATGGTTCCTGCGTAAGTAATTTAGTGCAGAATATTTACGCAACTTCATCATCTCAATTGCGGTTGTAGGTGCTCGATCGACCGGGCGTTCTTCGATGGCTTCAGTAGCAGTCTGACGGCTCACCTTGTTTGCCCGTTGAAACGAATCAGGGACTTGTTCTAATCGATACGGCTTCGGTTTACGCGATATCAAGTCCCCTTACTCGCTACTTAGCTGGTTTTTCGTCCACTTTATTAATTATTTGGAGAAGCTTGTGAACAACAAAGTATCGAGAAGACAGTTTGTCATGCTTGCAGGGGCGGGTAGTGCAGCGATCGCCCTTGGCAGTCCATTTCTGACGCGATCGGCAGAAGCTGCGTCTACACCTGACGCGCAAATGAAAGCCGTATTGGATGAATTGACTGCTTTTAAAGCACCGCCTATTGAGAAACAGTCGCCGATGAACGCTCGCAACAACCCCACGCCGACGAATGCAGTCATGGGCGTGCTTGCCAAACAGGGCAAACCGGCAGTGGAAATGGTCGGTGATGTCAGCCATCAACTCATACCAGGCCCAGCGGGCGATCTGTTGGCGCGTATTTATAAGCCCCAGGGACAAGGCCCCTTCCCCGTGCTGGTCTATTTTCACGGTGGCGGCTGGGTAATCGCCAACCTCGATACCTACGATTCCTCGTGCCGTGCGCTAACCAATGCAGCCAAATGTATGGTCGTATCCGTTGCCTATCGCCAAGCCCCAGAACATAAGTTTCCGGCGGCTGCGGAGGATGCTTATGCGGCTACCCAATGGGTGATGGGGAACGCTGCTCAAATTAATGGCGACCCAAAGCGAATTGCCGTCGGTGGCGAGAGTGCCGGGGGCAATTTGGCGGCTGTAACCTGCCTAATGGCACGGGACAGACGCGGCATGATGCCTGTGCATCAGATGCTTATCTACCCCGTCACCAACTACGCCTTTGACACGCCCTCCTACCAGGAAAATGCCAACGCCAAGCCGCTTAACAAAGCGATGATGATGTGGTTCTGGAGCCAATATCTCAAAAGTGAGGCTGACGGGAGTAATCCTTACGCTTCACCGTTGCGAGCCGAAAACCTGCGCGGTTTGCCGCCTGCGACGGTAATTACGGCAGACATTGACCCGTTGCGGAGTGAAGGCCAAGCCTACGCCGATCGGCTACGTGAGGCGGGTTCTGCTGTTAAGGCAACCAATTATACCAACGTTACTCATGAATTCTTTGGCATGGGGGCAGTGGTAGATAAGGCAAAGCAGGCAGTTGGGGAAGCAGCAGCGGGATTGCGATCGGGATTTTGAAACACGCGCAAGTAGCTGCCGTGGTTAGGGTGGCAAAAGTAGGGATTTAATAGTTTTTTGAAGGAGGCATTTATGGGGATCAGCAGACGCGAATTGTTAAAGGTAACTTCTGCTTCGGGTTTGGTTGCGGCAGGGCTGGCAGCTTCCGAAGGGTTTTTCAAACCTTTGTTAGCTCAAGATGAACCAAATCAAGTTTTAGCTCAAAGTGAAGTTGCCCAAGCTCAGACCAGAAGCGGCGAGATGAGTTACAGGACGCTGGGACGCACCGGAGAGCGAGTGTCTGCCATTGGCTTAGGCGGACACCATATCGGACGCCTTCGAGAGGAGCAAGACAGTATCAAACTCATTCGCAGTGCGATCGACCGCGGCATCAATTTCATGGATAATTCGTGGGACTATCACAACGGACGCAGCCACCGCTGGATGGGTGCAGCGCTCAAGGATGGCTACCGACAAAAGGTCTTTCTGATGACCAAGATTGACGGCCGCACGAAGGGCGCTGCGATGATGCAGATTGACGAGTCGTTGAAGGCGTTGCAGACCGATCGCATCGATTTGATGCAGCATCACGAAATTATTCGGATGGAAGACCCCGATCGCATCTTTGCCCCCGGTGGGGCAATGGAGGCTGTGGTGGAAGCGCAGAAGGCGGGCAAGATTCGCTACATCGGGTTTACGGGACACAAAGACCCTCTGGTTCACCTGCGAGTGATGGAAATTGCCGCTCAAAACAATTTCCGTTTTGACGCGGTACAGATGCCGCTGAACGTGATGGACGCTCATTTTAGAAGTTTTGAGCAACAAGTTCTGCCGATGCTGCTGAAGAATCAAATCGGTGTGTTGGGGATGAAATCTATGGGCGACTCATACGTGCTTAGAAGCAACACTGTAAGTGCGATCGAATGTCTCCACTATGCGATGAATCTGCCTACTTCAGTTGTGATTACTGGCATTGATAGTATGCAACTCCTCGATCAAGCGTTTGAGGCCGCTCGCACGTTTAAGCCGATGGATGAGGCACAAGTTGCCGCGATGATGAATCGCACACGCGCAACGGCGGCAAAAGGGCAGTACGAACTGTATAAAACTACCAACCAATTTGACAGTACCGCAATGAACCCATCGTGGCTGGGGTAAGCGCTTTTGTATTCATAGTGACCTAGAAGGCGTTGATGGGGCAAAAATTCGCATTGTTACTTTTAGGACTCGCGGCCAATTGGCACACTCGAATCGACTTTTAGGGCGCTCTACTACTTTGATTATGAACGGATTATCAAGGGTGTAGGATAGTAGAGCGCCTTACTAATTGTGACACGCTTGCCTTAGTCCTAAGTGAATCCATAATTTGTTAGAAAATATCGAATCCTGCCTTCAAATTACCAAATCTGTAATTAACGGCAAATGATCCGAACCGATATTGCGGCCAGTATGAATCTTCAAAATACCAATTTCTTTGCTGACTAGGAAATGATCGATCGGAATATAAACCAGCGGCATAAAAGTCGGCCAAGTCGGTAAAATCCCAAAGCCCGATCGGGCATTTCGCAGTTTTCCGGTTTTTACCATATTTTTGTAGAACGGCGACCACATTGTGGTATTGAAATCCCCAACCACAATCAGCGGATTTTTGACTTGGGCTGCATACTCGCCGATGGCTGCTAGCTGTTGATTGCGATCGATAAAACTGTACTGTTTGATCGGCACAGACGGATGAGTCAGAATCAGAGAAATAGTTTTACCTTGAAATTTCACATCCGCTAACAAACTCTTTCTTTGGCTTGAAAATCCTTGAACAGAGGCATTTTCTAAAGGCAGCTTGCTGTAGATGGCACTACCAAAGTTCTCAGATTCTTGTTGCTGCAAAGAATAAGGAAACATCTCGCTTAAAACCGCTAACTCGCGAGCCCAAGATGTGCTGACTTCGACAAAAACGGCGATATCGGGTTGTTCTGCTTTTACCAGGGAGATTACATCAGAATATCGCCGATTGTTGGTTAAAACATTTGAATGCAAAATCCGCAATTGTTGTCCAGGAGTTGTTCCTGCAAATGCTGGCGCTGGAAAATACCAAGGAACAATTTCCGCCAAATTAATCACAATGCAAAATGCGCTCACCAGCAACCATATTTTTTTTGAGCGCACGAGAGCGAAGAATATCAAAGTAGATAAACCCACGAGCAGATATTGTAGTTTAAAATGAGAACTCAATTCAAAATATAGGTTAATTTCTCCCAAATAACCCGTAATTGACAATACTGCATCTACAATTGCTGCGAGAACAAACCATTTTAAAATTACGTGCTTCAAGCTAATAATTTTGTTTTGATCGCTGTGCAGCACCGCCCATTTGACCTTGATTTTGAGGTCGTTGGTAATCGGCAATTTATCAATTTCTATTACCAGTTCTTCTGGCAGTTCCAACACTCGCCGCTTTTGATAAAACCTCACCAGCAAGGTATCTACCACAAAATAACTAAAATAATTGGCCACAAATCCTGCAAATACCAACACACCTAAACCGGTGAGCATCCCAAAGGAACCTCCTACTTTCCTCAAACCCGAAAAAGTAGCTGCATCACCTGTTTTACCTGTAGCTACTATGCCGATAAATAGCATGAAAGCAGGCAATCCGAGCGTGATTATGTTTCTGATGAGATAGTCCATGATTTATCCTGTTTGCTAAGCTTTTTCAGATTTTGCTGTTAATCTAAATTTCATAAATTTCTAAGGGTAAATTGTCTGGATCTCTAAAAAATGTAAACCGTCTTTCTGTAATTTCGTCAAAGCGAATTTCTTCTACTTCGATTTGTTGGGATTTTAAGTAAGCAACTGATGCTTCTATGTCCTCAACTGCTAAAGCTAAATGTCTCAAACCGCAAGCTTCAGGATTGCTAACTCTTTGAGGAGGATCGGGAAATGAAAAAAGCTCGATCGCATCACCGTTCTCAAATTGCAAATCTAGCTTGTAAGAATTCCTTTCGCTGCGGAAAGTTTCTTTGATAATCGAACATCCCAATACTTGTACATAAAATTTCTTCGATGCTGCGTAATCGGAACAAATAATCGCCACATGATGTATTGCCTTTATTTTCATCTTAAAAAAGTTAGTTGGGTTTTTTCCGACAGCACAGCACGTTATTGACAATTATATTTGACGATCGCAGACTCCGCGACAAACACTGGTAAATTCAGGGCGAGATCCCTTTATTTTCCCTCACCAAAATCTTAGCCGATAAATTTATGCAAAAAAATCACCCTACTTTGATAAAATCAGAGTTTTGCAGTCAATCACCCAATTTGCATCTCAGGAGACAAGCACTATGGCCCGTATGTATTACGACACCGACGCTAACCTAGACCTCTTAGCCAACAAAACGATTGCTATCATCGGCTACGGTTCTCAAGGACACGCCCACGCCCTCAACCTCAAAGACAGCGGCATGAATGTCGTTGTCGGTTTGTATCCCGGTAGCAAATCGGCCGCCAAAGCAACCGACGCGGGTTTGACAGTTCACCCGGTAGACAAAGCAGCCGCCGCCGCTGACTTCATCATGATTTTATTACCCGATGAAGTTCAAAAAACTATTTACAAAGAACAAATCGAACCGAATCTTTCCGAAGGAAATGTTTTAGCATTTGCTCACGGTTTTAACATTCACTTCGGTCAAGTTGTCCCCCCAGCCAACGTAGACGTAGTAATGGTAGCGCCCAAAGGCCCCGGACATTTGGTGCGGCGGACTTACGAACAAGGGGAAGGCGTTCCGAGTTTGTTTGCAGTATATCAAGATGCTTCCGGTCAAGCGCGCGATCGGGCAATGGCCTATGCTAAAGGTATCGGCGGCACCAGAGCCGGCATCCTAGAAACCACTTTCCGCGAAGAAACAGAAACGGATCTTTTTGGCGAACAAGTAGTTTTGTGCGGCGGTTTGAGCGCCTTAATTAAAGCTGGATTTGAAACTTTAGTTGACGCCGGATACCAACCGGAATTAGCTTATTTTGAATGTTTGCACGAAGTTAAACTTATCGTTGACTTAGTAGTAGAAGGAGGCCTCGCCAAAATGCGCGACAGCATCTCTAATACCGCAGAATACGGCGATTTAACACGCGGCCCCCGCATCGTCACGGATGAAACTCGTGCTGAAATGCGCAAAATTCTCAGCGAAATTCAATCCGGTCAATTTGCTCGCGAATTCGTGCTCGAAAATCAAGCCGGCAAACCGGGCTTTATTGCCATGCGCCGTCAGGAAGCAGAACATCCTATTGAAGAAGTTGGCAAAGATTTGCGAGCTATGTTTAGCTGGTTGAAAAAGCACGCCTAAGCGATTTTAAGGCAGAGTCTCTATATGTAGGTGCGCAGTGCGCACCTAATATCAATTCCGGTTACAACGACCTATGATACAGAGGATACGGCAGTGCCGTTTCCCTACAATGAATCGTGGTAGGGAAACGGCACTGCCGTGTCCTGATTTCCGGTAATATTAATTCCGATGCTACGGGATTTGATATTACGCAGTGAACTACCTACAAAAAAGTGACTAGGTATTATTAGACAAACCGAGTTTCTCGCTGGCAAATCAAAACTATCGACTAGGAGTAGGGTTTTTGTCCAAGTTCTCAATCTCCTTATCCCTTTGCTTGTTTGAATCTTTCGGCTTCACCCAGCTTGGCCACAACCCGACGAAGAACTTTCTACTTGCTAAGCTGGTATCTCTTACAGGTTTGGGCAGAAAAGTTAAACTGTCACCGTAAAGGGTAAACAGCGCTACAAACAGCAACAACAATGGAATAACATTCTTTTTAAACATCGCAGTTTGGGAGTTAAGTTGGTGAAAGCGCTTTGTTATATTTTGCCCTCATATGCAGATAAAATATCAGCCACAGCTCAAGAAAAATAGACCTCAGCAGGGCAAAGCGAGCGCGCATACAAAAGGAAAGGCTGTTAAGTGGGTAAGCGCAAATAATAAATATCAATTCCGGCTGCGCCGGAATGACAAGCGAGGAGACGGCAGTGCCGTGTCC